>JGI24003J15210_10000886_pt1 | contig 12857 bp, 6 predicted proteins | sample LinPmetageLP28_FD_15210 | JGI IMG/M metagenome (IMG submission 15210)
GCAGCATGTGGTAATATAGCACCTACAGGAACAAAATCAGCACCTGTTAACGTTGTAGCTGTTAAACAATCAAAGAAAGTAGACTGAGGTGTATCTGATATCCCGAAATCATTTAACGAAAGCTGAGGCATTTCGTACACACCGGCTGCGCCATTCGATATAAGAGATAACCGGCTGCCGTTTAACACTAAATTTTCTGCGTTTACTCCAGATAAAATATTTTGAATTTTATTAGTAGTGTTGTTGTAAATTAACCCTTGCCCGAAAATGTCATTTCTAAAAGAACTAAAAGCTACTGAATTAGATCTTGCTGTGGTAGTTTGTAGTCGCTTTAAATTATCAAATTCTAACCCTTCACCAACGTTTACTCTTAAAGGGGTACCAGCTCCACCAACCAATCCGCTTGATAACGCTGTTGTTTTAATCTCCCTTTCAGTTATGGAGCTAGTTTTAAGTGATAGTTTTGATGCAGAAAGCTCTAAGAAATCAGAATTAAAATCTATAGAAATTGCACTACCATCTCTTACTAACCCACTACCAAAAGTAGAATTAGTTATATCATTTGCATCTAAAGAGCTTTGCTTAACAGTTAGTGTATTTGAAGCTGTAAATTCAATATTTTCATTATCTAATGCAGGTCCTATATACGACCATCCAGTAAGTGAAGAGTCATACTCACTTGCAGTGAGCGCGTATAGTTTAGAGTTAGCGTATCCTATATCTCCAATTTGTGCGCCTGCGACATTACCTAGTCCAGATTCTAAATTAAAAACACCGAAGTTTTTATTACCTACAACATTACCACCAGATAAAGAGCCGTCACCTACGAACACTCTTTTAGTATCGATAGTATAACCTAACTCCCCTTGATCTAATACTAATTTCTTACGTTGATCATCTGATCCACGTCTCACTTTTATCTTTACTATTGTAATATCTGGCATTGCTAAAATTTATTAAGATGTTCTTCGCCAAACGTATACTCCATAGTAAGGTGGCATGTTATTATGATGTGGATCGCTGCCACCTGTAGATGTTGTTTTAGTTGATAAGCTACTATTACCATCATCGATATCATCGGATCTTCCGCGTTGTACAGGGATTCCAAGACTGCGATCAACTAACTGATCTGTTCTTTCAATACGATTATTCTGATCATGAGAGTGACTAGGCATCTCATCAATAGTTAATAAATGTTCATATTCACCAACAATATCTGAATTAGAGCCTTTGCTAATTGTTGCTTGATCACCATTTTTATCACTACCTGTACCGACACCTGCTAAATACCTACCTTCAGAAACTAATTCCCAAACTGTATCTGAGAATGTTGTACTAGGATTAACATTTTCGGCTGTAAGATATATTGAATTAACTGGAAATATTATATCGAATAGCTTAGTAAGAGTTGAAGCAATAGGTTGCTCGACGTTGTTAATAACGACCTTATTAGTACTTACTTGGATAGGAGCTTGATTACCCAGACCATCATATACATATTCTAAGTCTCCTGTAAGTGAGCTAGCACTTAAATGAAGAAGGGAAGTATATCTATCTGAGATAAATTGATTTTCTAAACTCGCCGACATATAATATATTTATGTTAGCTGCTAAGAATGCTATCGTAAATAGTTTTTTGAAGTTCAAATAATTTACTAAAAACTCTGTTAATAGATAAGTAGTTTACACTTTCATTACTATGAAAGTAAAAGTTGCGAGTATCTATCTCTAATGGAGTAGGTATCTTATAGTCACCAAACACTCTTACCCCCGGAACATCCCCATTAATACCAGGAACAGTATCTGTTGTTGGTATTCTTGTAAAGTTGTTATATATATTAATAGTGTCGCGTAATATATCTTGAATTAAAACATTTAAATTTATTCCTAGACCTGTTTCGCATATAGTATCGAAAATATTTGGATCAAAAAAGCTTTTTAAATCAGCAGGAACTAAACTTAATCGTTTTTTATTAAAGGAGTCTGTAGTAAAATAAAGTCTACCAACATTATGAAAGTATATATAGGTTTTATCTTTAAAAGTATCTGTATGTATGTTAAGAACAGATAATCGATTCGACTCAAGTAAATTAGTATTAAACTTCCAGTTATTTGTGTTAAATTTATACGCTGAATTAAAAAGAATATCAGGAGGTAGTAATAAATCACGTGGATCAAGGAAAGAAATAACAGGGTCTGGATTAGTTATCATTCGCTCTGTTATATTACCATTATCTTGTAATGTAAATAAGTTACTATCATAATCAGAAAATGATACATCCAAATTAATTATAGAATTATTATTATAATAAATTAATAGACCGTTTGGATAGCGCGCTTCACCATTTATAACCGGATTAACAGCTATNTAATCANTAGCATAATAAAAAGGTCCCACTTCCGAAGGCTCATTAGTAGTTGGATCGCGAACTATTAAGGTAATTTCACGAGGCTCTGATAAGCTAAACTCACTTACAGCAAACTTATTATTAAATAAAGGGAAGTAGTATCCCTCTGTTTGAGAAATTCCTAGTCGCTGGCTGCTTTCTATCGTTGGAGTACCAAAAACAGTAAAAGCAGCATTATTGTTAGCTGGAGGTGTGTATTTTGAGCTAAAACTAACCCTTGGTATTACCTTAGGTTCAGGAATTACACCATTTAATATAAATTCCGGTATATCTATAAAATAAGCGTTGAAACTTTGGATATTACTTAAAGGCTTAGTCACTATTAGTAACAAATCATCTGTATATCTGGACTCAGCTTGAACGTATTCCGCATTATCTAAGCTTGAAATAGGTATAGTAGCAAGAATCTCACTAGTGGTATTAGGAGAAATTTCTAATTTAACATTATTTTCATTATCTATTACCTGGACCACCTTGTAATTTTTGCCAAAGCTAATATTATTATTATGAACTAAAAAATCCGATGTTTTGATCTTATCAACCAACTTTAATCTTGTACATGCTCTGAAAATATCTCTATCATATATATTTGTATAATTTAAATCATCCCCTTCTAACGTAGGAGAAAAAATTAAGCCATTTGCTTTATCAACATCTAGTCTTTTTAACCTACTTACATCATTTTGAACTGCAGTATTTCTAATTTTTTCGATTTGACCGGTAAAACACCCACTATAAGCAATCGTTTTCGTGTCTGTAGTAGCAGTATATACAAACCCGTCGTCAAATGTCTCAACATAAACTTTTTTTGTATCGTCTAGTGCAGAAAGATCTGGAAATCTAGATTCATCCGCGCCCTTAAATGGATCTATTTGATACGTTCTATTAAAGTTTTTTAATGTTTTAAAATCATCGTTCCTTTCGTCTATAGTAGTAGAGGATAGACCAAAAAAACCACCAAATGATTGCTCGTCTTTAAAATTAGTTGTGTCTAAGAGGGAGTTATTATATACTTGCCCTAGGCTAAAAAGAGAGAGATTATTTTTATAAAGTATATTAAAATTTTTCTTTAAAAAATCATTACTAAGAACATTTCTCGGTGAGTACTCTAAACTTTTTACTGTATTAGTTGTAAATGCAGTTGGTGAGTTATCAAACTCCCGCTTATCAAGTATACTTATTGAGAGAAAGTTATTTTTAGAACTTAATTCTACCGATAAAGAATTCTTAACACGNCCTGTAAACGGTCTNCCGTCGTCAATATTTACAAAACCACTATAATCTACACCACTAAGTGTAAATGCGTTACCAGGAGTATATTTAAAATAGTTTATCATTTAAAATTTTTAAAGTTTATTTTGTTTATTACTGTTGTAGCTGGCAAACTCGTATGTATACCGGCAAGTAAATTATTTTTAACTTGATTTAATATATCTAAATCAGTAATATTTAAATTATCAATATTAATATCAACAACGTTAGATTTTGATTTTAAATTAGCTCCCAGAGTATTAAGCGTATCGATGTTGTCAGAATAATTTCTCATACCACAGGGTAGAGAAATATAAATATCATCTACTTTATTTATATTTCTCGTATATACAGTTACAATTTCATCCTCTAGAGATAAAGGTTGTAAGGATAAAAATAAATTACTTATAGCATTATTAGCGGTAATGTTTGATAGAAGAATATCTCCATTAAAATCCTCACTATTTAAATTTATATCTCCGAATAATATTTGTTTATTTGTATACTGAAATGTTAATACATTATATTTAAAAATCTCAACAGTATTTAGATAAACTATACCTATACCTGTAAAATTATTAAAGGATATATAAAGATCGTTATTAGTTAGGTCGGATAATGTAACCGTTTTATTATAAGTTTCATACAGATTAGACGCATTGTCAAAAAACTTAAATTTTAAATCTAAATTTGTACCAACTTTCTCAATGGCTATACCTGCATCTATTTCATTTACATGAGATGTTATAGAGAAATCATTGCTAAAAAACTTAAACGCTAATGTATAGCCTCCGTTTGTGTTAATAGTTTTATAGTAATTAGGTGCACTTCTTTCTTGCTGTCGTAGATCACAATATTTTAATTGCATTTGCTCATCTACTTCCTTTATATTTTTTATTCGTTTGTAAATATATTCCTTTCTAGGTTCAAAAGTAAGATCGCTTAATTTATCAAAAAATAACTTATTAGTAACAGAAGCTTTTAAATTAGAATTACTCTCAATAAGATTTTCAATAGCATCGTCGTAAGTAATATTATAAATAGGTTTACCACCTAAAGCAGTCGCTTTAGAGACTAAGTCAGGGTAGTAGTATCTATCAACCCAAATTCCCTCTTCACCGGGCATACCCGAAAGCCAAGTACAAAGATATTGTCCTTCGGTAACAGGTATATTGTCTAGCTTTTTGTATACCCTATCTGCAAAATACGGGTATGGAAATGCAAAGGATCCTGACTCTACAAATTTTGTATCATTAATATTGAGTTTACCAAAGGGGTTGAGAGAAGAAGGTGCAGTAAACGAAGTTGAGCCAGGAGTTATTTTATAGGAGAGGTTGTATGTTACAAAATTTAACTCTAGAGATGAATCTTCTTCTGCATCTATATCATTATATATAGAAGTGTAGTTTCTTATTTTGTCGTTAAAGACTAAGTCGTTATCAGAACTAAGCAAGTTATTAGAAGATGTATAACTATCTGCCGTGTCAGATATATTTTTTAAATTTATTACATTAAATGTGCTTTTATCAGTGCTACTATTTTTATAAAAAAGATAATTGGATTCTATATCAAATGAACTTTTATTTGTATTTACTAAATATTCTGTATCCGTATATTCAACAAACGATGTATTTGTCGGGTCTCTTACTATAGTGCTTTGATTAAAAATTATTTTAGCTGATGTACCATTAATATATAAATAGTTTATGTTTTCAAATTTATCTATAACCTGACCTGCTAACTTATTCTTATGCTTTCTTATTATATACTTCTTACCACCTTTTTTAACTAGAAAAGTTAAATACTGCGTGTCACCTGCTTTAGTAAGAATATACTCAATTTTTCTACTTTCCCTGTTGAGTTTATTTCCACTTACAAATATAACAGGTATAGTACCATCCTTCTCAGTGTCGTCTGTAGCCACTAGGTAGTATTTTTTATTATTCTTAATATAGGATAGAGAGCAGTAAAACCCATCTATAAATTCAATGTTAAATAACGTAGAGCTGTCATTTTGTTCATCACTAAAACCAGTCGCTCCATAAAACTGCAGGTCTACAAATTTATCACTTTCTTCAAAATATCCAGATCTAATGTCTCCTATAAACTTAAGATAGCTACCTGCCCCATTACACTTAGAGAATTGTAGTGAGGTATAGATAGAGTTAGGTTTTAATTTTTCTGATTTAAATTCAATAAATTTTTCTAGAGTATTTAAACTGGTAAGGTAAAAATCTGTATAGTTTTTATTTTTAAAGTCTACCGTACCTGAAAGCGCCGAGATAAAATTGAAAGAAAAGTTACCAGCATACGTTCTTCTAAACTGCTTTAAGTTAAGAGAGTCTATACATAAATCTGTATCACTAGATTTATATGTACTTAAACTTACAGTAGTTGAACTCATTACTATATATTTAAGCCATTATCTATGTTTTAAAGAATCAAATTACTCAACAATAATGACTTCGGTACCGTCCCTATCATCTACTATAACGTTTTCATTTTCACTTTCTACTTTTTGCAAATTCTCCCCTACATCATTTACAACAAATGAGGTAAATGAATCTGCATTAGTATTATTTGTAGTTTCAACAATATAGTTACCTATCTCTGTTCTTAAATGTAGTGTAGTATCGAGATTAACATTGTTAATTATCTTCACACCTTCGAGTTTAACATCTCTAATATTTTCATAATAACCTTCAGTTCGAATATCGAGTGGAATAATAAATTGAGTAATCTCTCCCGTAGTGTATTGTATACCAATTTTTAATGTTAGTGATTTTACTAAACTATCTGGAGAGGGATAGTAAATATGTTTATAATCTGTATTGAGAAACGGTGGTGAAACACCCCTTGTAATTTCATTTATTATACTCTCTGTTCTATAATTTATAAACGTCTTTATTTCAGGCTCAAAAATCTCAGATTCGTCGCCCCAGTCTATAACAACATAATATGGAAATACTTCTGAAAAAATACTACTTAAATCTATTGTTACTTCTGTTTGATCAAAGAGATCAATAGTTTCGTAATTAGAAGTTGACGATGTTGAGGTTGTTGAAAGAGAAATATTGTATGTATTCATAATACCAAGGAGTTATTACTAACAGTTAAAGGTTTGGAGCTCAAATTAAAGCTAAACGAATTTATTGTATCAGTATTTTCAAATGTAAATGTCTTATTATCATGAACAGCTCTTACGTAGTCATCTCTTACAAATGCTACGTTACTATTATTATCTACAAAAAAGTTATGACTAGCTATAACCGGTGACATATTTTGATCCTTCACTAGATAACTTAAATTAAATAAATCTAAATCTCCTCTATATGTAATAATAGGTGTATCAACCTTATCATATAATACGTCATATCCCGATAAAATAAATCTATTAATATTATTACTAAGCTCTAAATTATTTTTTGGAAATATCTTAGTATTGGTTTTAGCTGTATAACTATACTGGTATATTTCAGGATAGACGGATAATGTTTTAGTTTGTGTAGAATCCCGTTCTACATTAAGCTTGTAGTAATATACATTAAGATCCTTTTTAAATCTATTACTTAATTTATCGAAATCATTCGTATTAATAGATAGTGAAATATTATCATTAAACGGTTCCTTAAATTTACCGTTTTCAAATTTTAATTGCTCAATTACAAAGAAGCTACTTGTCTGTACGAATAACGTATCATACATTAAATCAAAATTTAAAACCTTACTTGAAAGTTCGTTTGTAATAGTAGTGTTATACTTTGAAGAAAGGTACGGTATTAAATTAAAAATCTCTCCACCTTCATTAGTTGATACATTTTTGACGTAAATCTTACCTTGTAGATTTTTAGAGTTAAATTTATCAAAATTAGTAGACGTATTGTTAACTACAGTAGTTGTCTCTAAAACAGTACCATCATAAAAGTAGCTTTCAGGTTCTAAATTATATTCAAAGTTTAATTTGTCAGTAAATCTACCACCTTCGTAGCTACTGTATAAACTATTTAAACCGGTAAGTTGAAGACTTAAGGAAAAATTACCAGTCAAACTTTCAGTAAAAGCTGTGGTATCGTCTATTAGAGCACGTTGTATAGAAGAATTACTTACACTAGCGATACCACCTTCTATTAAATCGGAGTAGTAAAATTGTTGACTTGTATTAGAAAATGCGCTTAAATCTGAAGAGATGGGATCTGGTAAAAACCCTGAATCTGATCTCATAAAATATGCACCATCTATAACGCCTGCTGTATCAATACTACTGTTTATAAAATCGACATTGGTAGATGTAGGCTCGATAAGCTCTTCATAAGGACAAAAATATCTAAAGAAAATATTATATGCTGAAGACGGAAAATATGGTGATGTTTCACGCGCAGTTAACCCGTTTGTAAACGAAGATAGACCTGATCTTTTTGTTTCAGTAAAGGTAGTAGCATCTACAGTATTATAGTTAAAGTTAAATCCTTCGTTGTACAAACTATCATAAAATTGATAACCATTTAATATAAGATTTTTTACAATAGGGGTATTTTTAAAAGTTACATTATCTCTAAATTGATTGTTATCTTTTACTAAACCAAAAATATTTCCAAAAAGATCTCTCTTACTGTCATCTATATAACCTTGATCAAATAGAAATGCTAAATCAGTATTCTCCGTTCTTTCGTCGAATTTAGAACTATACCCTATAAAAGATGTATCTTCCTTACTTGTATTAGGTTGTAATTTAGCTACGCCACTAGAAATATTTTTAAAGAAATCACTAGGTTCAATATTAAAGACAAGTATATCTTGATTATTAGTAAATACTTTTGGATCGGGGAATATATAAAGACTATCAGGGTCGTATTGCTTGCTTAATTCAAAGTCAACAGCTGGTGCTTGTATAACATTGATACCTGTATTTGTAGGTTTAAAAAATCCTGCTTCTCGTTTCGTACTTATTTTATTAGCAAATACACTAGCTGTAGTCGGGTGCTGTTGATTTAAAAAATTACTATACGGTTGCTCTGCTTTTACAAGAATATCATATACATATTCACCTGTTGAATTTGAAGAAATATAATAAAAGTCCGTACCAATATATTTTTCTGTAAGGGTTCTTTTATTATCAAAAATACTATCTGCCTCTAAATATAACTTTAAAACTTCACTATAACCCTCAAATACCTCTGATACTAACTCAGTGTTACTAGAGAGAAAAATATTATCTGTAGGTAAATCATCCGGACTATAGCTTAAAAAATGCTTACCGTATTCTGTTTCAACCGGCTCTTGATTGAAATACGAAGTATGTACATCGAAGTATTCAGTTAATGAGATACGAATATCATTTTTTATAGTACTAAATTTATAATCTATTGAACTATCTTCACGGTTATCTAGAAAATTGAGTATTGTACTGTAAGCACTTTTAACTACATTAAAATTACTAGTCTTAGTTTTAACTTTATTTGACGTGTTGTATAAATTAACGCGTTCTAACCTATAATACTCTATAACCTCCCTTAACTTCTTACTAAAAAATGAAACTGCTATAGCTATATCATTATTATCGTTAAAATCGAGGTATTGTAAAAACTTCTTTTCCGTTTTATTACTAAAATTAATAGTAATTTCCTTTAAAAAGTCTCTATATCTATCTATTATAAGACTTTTGTTAGAGGTGGTTTTATTATTACTTTTATTATTCCAGTTATTAAGATAAGTAGCGTAGTACTCCTGCAGTGTGGATGGTTCATAACTCACCTTTACCACTTTTATAAATTCTATAAGGGAAAAGGCTTGGTTTCTATCTAAAGCATTAGAATCTAATACATTACTATTAGTAATAGACTGTGGCACTTCAGGGTAACCTTTTATTACATTTTCCATTAATATTATTTATTTTAGATTATAGATAAGCTACTGAACAACGAGTTACGGATTGCAATATCCTCGATGTTATTGTCTCCTTTGAAACTACTCAATGCGGTAGTTATATTAAACGTATTTAAAATATCGCTATAATTTATAAGTCCGTCGTATACAGTTCCTTCAAATCCGGAAGTATATTCATAAAAAGTATAAAACTTGGATAGGTCAGCCGACGTAAAGGAAGTAGGTAATACTAATGGCCATCCCCAAACGGAGCTAAATTCACTTAACTTATATTGCAATGTATCTACAGCGCAGACAGGTTGGAAGGTATTCAATAGAGAATAGCTATTACTAAACTTTTCCAAAGCTACTATATCCGTTCCAGCAGATACTGTATATGAATATGTATCAATCTCACTACCCAAATTTTTTCCATAAATCTCGCCTGTAGTTATTCCCTTATCGTTAAAGTTTTCCTTAAACTTGTTTTTTGTTCCTTTAAATTGATTATAATCAGTAGAAAACAAACTCATCAATCTAACTATTTCGGGAGGGAAGTTAAAGAGAGATTCATCATAGACGTTAGCTGTTTCATCTAACAGATCGCTAATATTAATAAGACTGTTTAGGTCGCATGTATCGATATTAGTCTTATTATTAACAAAGTTAAAGATTTTTTCATTTAAGGTCTTACCAAGAGATGAATTATTAGAGCTTATATTACCAAAAATAGATCCTATAAAATCATCAAAGAGTATATTTTTATCTAATAAGATTTCCTGAAATCTTAAGCTTTTAAATACTTCAGTATAATCAACATCTTCATTAGTCTTTGCAAAATAATAATAATCTTTAGGGTAGATACTAAAATCAACACTCTCTCCAGCTAACTGAAAAGTTTCAGATGTGTTTGTAAATTCTGCACTAACTCTTAATGAAAAAGTATCGAATCCTGAAAGACCGTCATCGTAGGTTAGATTACCATAGAACCAATAATCTGTATCAACTCCGGATATAGAACTATTTAAACTAGATATACTATAAAGGGATGAATTTACCTCTTCGTTATTACTATCATATAATCTTCCAGTAATACTACCATTAAGTGTTACTCCCTTTACCGTATAATTAGATATACTTGTAGGCTTGATAAAAAATGGTATAGGCGCCTTTTTAAACTGTACGGGGCTAATATTAAAAATTTGAGCTTCATCGTCTCCCTCTTCTGTTAGTCCATTATCATTAATGGATAGAGAATTTAAATTTGCAGAAAGGGAAGTAGTGCCTACGTTAGCGGTTAAAGATATAGATAGGTTGTTATTGTAATTATTTAGCGAATAATCTATACTACTACTTTTACTAAAAATTTTATTTCTATCTTTAAATAAGTTAATTATGATTCTTTCAGTTGAGAGTTGATCAGATAAAAAATAATAAGATTCACGACCTGAAGTACCCACAAACACGCTACCTACATCTGTACTTTTAGCATCCACTATCGTATTACCAGATAACCGCACATATACATTAGAGCCACTAACACTTATAAAAGGAATTTCGTTATATTCAAAGGCAGAAAGATTTTTAATATATGACTTTTCAAAGAAAGAGTAATATTTTTTAAGGTGGTTAAACTTATAAGGGGTAAGATCAAAATAATTAGGTATAGTTAGACCTGAAACAGTATAAAATATGTTATTACTATCTTGATAGAACGGAGCTTTGTTAGTTATAGTAATAGGTTTTGAAAATTCCCCTGCAGATAATGGTAAAATATCATCTTCAATTTCTACAGTAAAAGTATTTTCAATATAATCATAAATCTCTACATCGGTAGAATATGAAGCTAGTAAAGAATTATTTTCACAATCACTAAGTACCATTCTAACCTTATACTTACCAGGAAGATTATAAGTGTGTTTAGCTGTTAATCCTGTACCTGTTGTACCATCTCCGAAGTCAAATAATGCTTCTGATCTGTTAAGATCAGAATAAAAGTCCGTAGAAGGTATATCCGCTTTAAATGTTAAGGGAGTAATATCTAGATTATAAGAAGAAAGTATACTTTCATTTTTATAGTCCTGAACCTCAAATGTCGCATAAGTTGTATTTATATTACTCATCTATTACTACAATTTTACTAGATAAAGAATTAGGATTAATAAAGTATGGGAACTTAAAATATGGTAATGTTGTATTCTGATTTACTATTTCTATATCAGCAGTAGGATAGAGAGGGTTATATGAGATTAAAGAAATACCTTTAAAGGAAACATTTTCACTATTATTTCTTGTCTCTATTCTTTTAACACCTTCTATGCTTAAAAGAGATGATGTTAAACTATTCAATTCTAACTCTTGTCCTAGAGTATTTGCTACTGGATCAAAGAAATTTAACATAGCAGCGCTCACCTGAGCCTTAAGTCTCTCACTGTTTATCTTATTTCTAGACTCTCTTACTACTACTAAAGTTGTATCTTTACTTATCTCAGGAACCACACTATTTTGATTAGAAATACCTATATCAAATGCCATATAAATTGGATCTCTAGGCACTAATTCTTGTGAAAGACTCTTCTTTTCATTAGCAGTATCAACGATAAGAGTTTTAAGAGCGTTACTTAAAAACTCAGGATAATCTCCATCATTAGCTATTGTAAATCTTGGAACTGTAAATATATTAACATTATTAAAATCACAACTATCGGCAAAATTAATTTGATTTATTAGCACTCTATTTGACTTGTCCGGATCAACACAAATATTGTAAAAGTATTGAATATACTCATTAATAAACGATTGGTTATTTACTACTTTAGAATTAATTAATATATTACTAAAACTCTTATCCATAAAGGACTCGTAATCTTGAGTAGAAACCAGTCTTAATTGAGAGTTAAATACTCTTGGAGCGTTTTCTTTAATTTGTTCTACCGTCTCCTCTTCTACTACTGGTGAAGAATTATTAGGGTTGTTAAATGTAAGTAATGAGCTATTAGTTGGTGTGACAAATGTAGTAGAATCTTTATTAGTATAAGTATCGTTAAAAATTGCTCTTTGACGTGAGCTATCATAAACAAATAGCTTATCACCGTTAATTGCGTTCTTACTTATAATACCGCGTTGATTGTCCGATAAAATATAATTTACTGATACTGTACTACCTTGTGTTAGAATCTTACCGGACACACCATCTCCAAACTTAATAACAAAATGACCGTTTTCATTAAGTCTTTTTTCAAAAACTCTTTCATTCTTATCTGCAATGTAAAGACTGTCAACTTCTCTATATTCGTAATATAATCCAGATTCAATTTCCTTAACATATACGCTGAT
>JGI24003J15210_10000889_pt1 | contig 12853 bp, 21 predicted proteins | sample LinPmetageLP28_FD_15210 | JGI IMG/M metagenome (IMG submission 15210)
TCAAGCGCGGCATATTTAACGTCTTGTCGCCAAGGTTTGCAACGTTTGGAAGACTCCAAAAGAATGCCCCTGCCGACATGACGCTTGCTGCCTTGTGGGGCTGGCTTGCCAAGCACGGTAAACGTAAAACTACTTGGGCAGGTTGTCAAAGGCGTTGTCAATTGCAGAGTTCAGCAAAGCCATAGCAAGCGTACTCGGTGCAACTTTGCGTTGCTGCACTTCAATTGTTTGGCCTGCAACTTCAACTTCGACGGTGTAGCCAGAAGTTGTTTCAGAAAGCTTCATGAGCTTTTCTGCGCGGCTGGCGTCAAGATTGATAGAGACTGATTTCATGATGTTGAAGGGGTAGAACGGGACTTACGCAATAGCCGCCCAAGATTAATAAAGTTGTCCGTAGTTGCCGCGTGCTTTTTGCTCGCGTGTTTTGAAGAAGCCTTCGAGATCAGGAAATTGATCCATCAAATCACGGGCTGCAAAAGCCGTGTGATTGTTGTTGACCTTTAAGCCAAGGTCACCGGTTGTTACGCGTGTCTCCCATCGGAGAATGTGAAACAAACCGTCCATTGAATAGCGGCTGTGACCTGAGACTTTTAGCTCTCTTGCAAGGCGTGCTAGCTGCAACAAAAGATCAGGATTCCTGGCCTTGCATTGCTGCCATTGTAAATACAATTTGCTGTTTGCCATCAAATCAAGAATAAATGTTTGCTAACTAATTGCTAATTGCTGCTCTTGTGCGTATTTAACAAAGCCAAGAGGAGCTGAAAGTATAGACACAGCCATAAAAGATTTTCTTTGCCATGGGATGTTGCCAACAATTGCATAAGGTTCTTTAAATCTTTTAAACTCATGAAGAGGGTCTATGCCTTTTCGTATTGCTTCAAAAAAGTCCCATTGCAATAATTGCTTTTCAAACGGCCCTTTGAATTGGGGGCTCTTGCCCCAAATGTAAAGCTTGTACGAAGGAAAGTACAGACCTTTTTTTGACATAAGCTCTCTGTATCCTTCCTCCCGTTCGGTAAGTGGTTTTTGTTTAAAGCGAATAGTGTTTTTGTCAAAAACTAAAACTCCAATTGATTCACGTTCTTCGTTATACTCTGCTTCGTGTTTGTACTTTGTCAAAACTTGACGATGGATAGCTGGTCGATCTTTTTCTTTAACTTTTCCTTGCACGCTTAAAAGCCTGCCAAATGAAACGCTTTCCTTTCTTGTATCTTTTTTGTCAAGCTGGCCGACAAATGAAAAGTTGTCCCATCTTCTAATTCGCGACTCTTGAGAGCTGTTAAATGGTAGACATAGCCTTACAAAGTTTTTTGTAGGCTGATGAAAAGCAATTGTGCAAATATGTGCTTTTTTGCGTTTGCCTTCAATAACACGTGCTTGGGCAAGACACACGCAATCTTTAAAAGTCAACATTTGCTTCCTCGGCTTTTGCGATTAAATACATGCCATGGCACCTAGATGGATAACACCAACAACCAAGCACTTTGCCTTTTAATTCGTCTAAACGATTATGCAAGCTAAATTTACGAGGAAAGAAAATCTCGTAAGAATCGCACACCGTGTCGCGATCACCATCAGGGCCCATTTCAAATGGATTTCCCCAATGGCTACTGCGATCAATACGCACAAAACGATCAGTTTTACGCGCCCAAGTAAGTAAAGCCCGGTCTGTGTCTTGGTGCATGTTGGCAACCACCGTTCCACCAGATTCAACGATCGCTTTGCGTTCTAGCTCGTCCTCTGTCCATTCATATCCAGGCCGAACTTGCTCAACTGCACGAGTGACAATGGCTTCAGTGAGTTTGCCTTCGTTTTCCTCCTTAGCAATGTCTTGAGCTTTCGTAAAAGCGGCTGACAAGGTCTCGTCGTCGTTTCTGACCGAGACCAAAGGGCGAAGGTGAGCGCCTGGCGTGTCCCCAATTCTGTGATTACCGGCCAGCTGGCCGGTGTTTTTAAGGACCGTCTCAACTTTCGCTGCCTCTAAATGTTTTTCAATCGTTCTGGCATGTAAATCAGGGAATTCTTCTCTGCAACAGCTCATAAGGCTGCGATAGCCAAGGGCTTTCCAGCCTTTGCGCCGATCTAGTTCATAAATCCTGGCGCGAACTGTGTTAATTCCTTTTTTGATGTCATTGACGGCGTCACGAGCCTCTTGCTCGTTCATGTCAATTACTGCAGTGATGTCGATAACTGTCACTTCAGCCCCTTGCAAGCTTGCTGCCAGCCTTGCTCACAGTGAGTGATCTGCTGCTGATTGTGCACGCTGGTCAATGTGACAAAAGTAGCAGCACAAAAAAGCACACCAAACGCAGCGCAAACAAGAAAGCTTGTTTTCTCAGGCTTGTTACCGGGGTTGTAGTAGCGGGGACGTGATTTCAAGGAAGTCATGGGGTGATAGGACTCTCGTCTGAATTAATGGTGGCATACCTGGGCATACCTGTCAACTATTTAAGCCGTTGCACTGCTGTTGCCTTCAGCATCATCCTCATGGGCTTCAGGCCCCCACGAGACTTCCTCAAGATTGGCAGCGTCTTGTTTTGCCTTCGTAGCGCGAACATCTGGGGGCAAGTTTCCCAGCCATTCCCGCAATGCCAGCCCTGTTGGTGTGCTCTTGGGCCATCCTGCAAATTTGAGCAGGGCTTTGGTGTCAGTAAAGCCTTGGCTTCTGCCTGGCTTCCAGCAGACCCAAACAGGTGATGGGCCTTCTGATCTGGTCTGATATTCAATAAATATAGAACCGGGCTTATAGAACTGGATACGTTTCATAAAACGTGCTTCCAAGTATTCCAAGTGCAAATCTGTTTTACGTTTTGGCGAGTGCAGCCAAAGATTTTTCCCAAAGCAGTCCAGGTGTATCCACCAGACTCATGCATTTTTCTCATTCGTTTGATGTCTTCGTCATTGAATACGCTTTTGCCGTGGTCCTCACCACGTTTTCTTGTTTGTGCAAAATTAAAGCTGCTCCCATCGTTGTCGAGTTTTTCTACTGTTTGAGTTGTGCGGAATCTGTATCCACAACTTTTACAGTTACGAAAACGGCGAATGCGTAAACCGCTGTCATTGATTTCTGTGTTTGAGACGCGGGTTTGTCCACCGCATTCAGGGCAATTCATTAGAACTGTGGTTGTGTTGCTTGGAATTTGCCCCACGCCTCTTCCCAAGCTTCAAGGCAAGTGCCGACGCTTTGCTCGACCACCTTAACTTTTAACGGGCCAACCACAATGGTTACAGCAACGTCGGGGTAAACGCCCTGGCGTGCCAAAAAGCTTGAGTACGCACCTAGTTGTGCGGTGGCTGGCTTTCTTGCTGCAACGGCTTTCTTGCTGCTGACAGTTTTTAAATCCCCAATCTGTATCAAACCGTTTTTGCGCACTAAAAAGTCAAAGCTGCCTGCGCAGTTCTTCAAAGGATCAACGACTCGATACTCAGTCGCCATCACTTCCGCTTCGCCAAAAAAATCCTCATCCAATAAAGCGTCGATCCACTTGTCCCATTTTTCTGGAACTGGTGGCCTGCCGCCCTTTAAATAGCCGTCAAGATATTCGTGGATGGTTTCGCCTCTGACTGCCCAGCCATCAGGGCCGTGCTTGTATTTTTCAATCATCGCCCGCTTAAAAGGGGTCAGCTCAACGTCGAGCACATCCGAAACGCTGTGCGCCAGCCACTCGCCGCGCCATCGGTAGCGGTGCTCATCTTTAAAAAATTTAAGCTCTGGAATCGGATCAAGCATTAAGGGGTTGCGCTCTGGGGGCAGTATGGGCATACTTTGGCAGCAAAGCAACCCCAGACCATGTCTGAACTTGAACAAATTACGAACACTAGAGTGCTAATTGACCCGAGGGTTATTTCTGAAATTGACCGAAAAAGGCCAATTGGCGTAACCCGCACCGGCTGGGTCAACCTGCTGCTTCAAAAGGCCATTGCATCAGAGCCGGAGCCCCTAGCCCGTGACTAATCTCGACGCAGAAGAACGCGCTTTTGATCTGTTGCAGTGGGTGCCGTATTGCCTTCCGTCTCAATATGACGAAGAGCAAGCNATGCTCGGCTATTACAGCAAGACGCAGAAAGATCGTTCAGACCGTGCCATCGACGCATGGGACGCTGATCATCCGTACAAATCCAGCGACGAACTAGAAGCGTTCAAAGAACTGGAAAGGCTTGGTGTCTACACACAGGCTGACTTTTACTCACCAAGCAAAGCCAAAGATGGACACTACACCGGGCGAATCAAAGCCCTCCGAGATTCTGCCCGAAAGCCTGAAGGACCACCAAGATCTGCTGGACCGGCTCGACCAATACGCAAACACCGTCCTTTGTAACGAGACAGACGAGCTACGCCGATCGCAACTGCTTCGTCTTTATGCCGATGAGGTTGGTTGTCCGATAAACGAAAAGACTGCGGCAATTGTTTTAAGCAAAGCGCAAGGTCAAATCGCGGGCGTATCCGTGCCGCGGAAACGCGGCGAAAAGTTAGACACAACCGGTACCCCATGGTCGTGGGAAGGTGTGATCATGGCCTCTACGTTTAACCTGCTTGTTGCACCACCAAAGGTCGGCAAGTCTGCCTTGATGGTAGGAATGATCAGCGCATGGTTTCATGGCGAAGAATCTTACCTAGGCCAAAAACTTCACGGCGCTTGCCCCAAGGTTTACATCATTGGGACTGACCAACCAGAAAGCGATTGGAACACCTTGTTTGAACGCGAAGGCTTGGTGGATAGCGATGGCAAATTATCAGGCCCGATCGAAATGTTGTGGCACACGGGAGCACCGTTGCACCTAACAATTGAGGGCATTAAACATCTTTCTGAAATCGCAGAAGAGAATCCCGGCTCGTTCTTTTTGCTCGACAGCTATCACGCCTGTTGTGCGCCGCTTGGTCTGGAAGAAGCAGCTTCAAGCTTTGACGGCCCAGCCCGTCAGCTTTCCGAGGCTTTAGCCCCGCACAAGGCCACGTTGGCGATGATCCACCACACCAACAAAAGCGTTAGCGGTGGCAACGCAACCAATGCCAGCCGGGGCAGTAATGCCCTGCCTGCAGCTGCCAGCCTCACGATCCTGATGAACTGGTTTAAGCAGCCTGCAGAAGGCCAGACGCAATCAGACCACCGCGTTGTGCTCAAGACGCAGGGGAGGGCAAAAGGCACGACCCTGCTGATTGAGCTTGAGGACGATGGATGGGTGCATCACGGCGATGGTGAAAGCGTCTTAGCTGCTGAATCGATGCAAGAGGCAGCAGACGAGCTGCAAGGTCGTCAAGCCGATATTTTCGATTACATCTGCGAGCGTTGGTCAGACGGGCAATTTCCCGTTGTTGCGAGCGAGCTGGCAGACGTAGCCAAATGCAACGCAAGCAAGGTCAACCGCGCCCTTCGCGCATTGGAGAAAAAAGACCTTGTTCGGCAGGACGGACAGCTTGATCCTTTGGTCTCTGGGGGTCGCCCTCAACTCTTGTGGGTTCCCAATACCCCCTCCCCGGAAATAGGGGGAAAAGGGGGAAAAACGTCAACAACCCCTCGCGCGTCATATGAAATAGAGGGTTATTCCCCTTCTTCCCCTTGTTTACCCGATTCCCTTGGTACCTCCACTGTGGGGGTTTTACCCCCCGGTACTCCGGTTGAATTACGACGCGGCGATGCCTGGTCAAATGGCTGGGTTATTGCCAACGCGAACAAAATGGACAGCATCCGCGCTGCAAAGCTCGGAAGCCCCCACATCACGATTAGTTCCTTGCGATGGGAACTAGACGTGCGCCTTTGTCAATCTGGCTTGCAAGAGCCTGAACCCACTGATTCTTTTGATTTCTAATGTCTGAATCCGGCAGAAAACACCCCATTAGGGTCGATATCCGTTTAACCGCTGCAGAGCGGGATGCGCTTTCACAGGAGGCCATACAGCGTGGCATCACGCGCCAGGAGCTGCTGAGGGCTCGTGTGTTGAGCGAAGCAAACCAGCCGGCACCAATCCCTGAGATCAAGCCTGTCTTCTACTCCAAGGGTCGTGACTCCATTGACCGGGCCATTGCTGCTGTCAATCGCCGCTATGACGTTCCACACGCGCAGCTAGAGCCATTGATTTGCACTGTCATCTGCGCCTTGAACGCAAAACGTTGACACGGGTATGCCCCGGGTGTATGTTGTGTGCATCGGGCGGAGATCGCTCGACACTTTCGCTTCAACACCATGCTCGACTATCACCACACATGGCTCAACTTATTTGATGAATTTCAAGCCACTCAAGACAAGCTTGATTCGTCAAATCTTCTCAAGCTCTCGCCTGTCGAGCCTTGTTACACCGTCAACGCCTACAAAGGCTCTGAGCACATTTGGGAAGACTTTGCCTACGACAATGACGAAGTTGCCAGCCTTAAGCAAATTGCTACCGAGAGCGGTTACACCGTCACCGTTAAAAAATTAAGCAACGACTAATTACTGTCGGGGCGCCTGATGCCTGGTCTCACACAGCAGGCTGAAAGCTATACAACACCCACCCCCGTGGGAAAAGCAGGGCGGGCCGGTGTCCCGATCAATACCCCGACTCCAAACATGGACAAACAACTCAAAGCAAAACAACGTCAAAATGAGTTACGTGCCTTCCTTTTTTATGAAGCCAAGCTCAGCGCTGCCTATCGCCAAGCTGCGTACGCTCGAGTCAGGTGCTCGGATCAGCATCACAGTCGGGGAGCCTCCCTTCCAGTTCAGATCGATTGTGAGTAACGAAAACGACGTTGTAGAACAGAAAATTATTTGCCTTCAGAGCTACTGGCTTAAAGCAAGTCAAAACCAAGAGCTTTGACCTACCATCTACTCGTTCCCCTGTTAACTTCAGGGCATGGCAAAGAAGTCAACCAACACAGAAATAGACAGTCGCATCAATGAGGTCTATGACCTATTACTTAAGGCGTACAGTCGTACGCAAATTGTGCGTCACTGTGCGGAAAATTACGGCATNGCTGAACGTCAGGCCGAAACTTACATCGCTCGTGCTCGTCAACTCATGCAACTTGATGCTGAGTTAGAACGGCCTCAATGGCTTGCAGCAGCAGTCGCAAGGCTTGCTGAATACGAGCGCCAAGGCGTTGATTCAAAGCAATTGCAAGTTGCGATTCGTGCTCTTGAAATCCAAGCCAAGCTTCTGCGCTTCGACCTGAACTGATGCCGTTGCTCTCAGGCATCACAGGCAACGAGCCTCTTCTTGGGTTCGTTAAGGACATACAGACTTTTGAACGACCAACAACAACAGAAGTTCTTGCACGCGTTCAAGACGGCATGTTGTCCCATCAGGTCAAATTTTGCGAGGACATTGAGCACCGCAAACTTGGGCTCGTCTGCGGATTTGGGGCAGGCAAAACATACGGCTTGATCTGCAAAAGTGTTCACATGGCTGCCTTGAACGTAGGCCACGTTTCAGCCTTGTTTGAACCTATAGCTCCGATGTTGAGGGATATTCTTATGCGTTCAATGGATGAGCTGTTGGAGAAGTGGGAGATCCCTTTTGACTTTCGTGTAAGCCCCTTGCCGGAATACACGTTGCACTTCGCAGAGGGCAGTCACACCATCCTTCTTCGCACCATGGAAACGGCCAATAGGATTCGAGGGCAAAATTTGTGCGCTGTTGGGTTCGACGAAGCCGATACAGCAAACAAGTCAGTTGCTACGCAAGCAATGCGAATGGCGCTGGCTCGCCTTCGTTCTGGCAACGTGCAGCAGTTTTACGCTGCCACTACCCCAGAGGGATTTGGCTGGGCGTTTGACACGTTTGAAAAGAACGCAAGCAAAGACACCGCTTTGATTCGTGCCAAAACAACTGACAATCCATATCTCCCAGAAGGCTTCGTTGATTCGTTGCTAGAGAACTACCCAGAAAATTTGATTAAGTCTTATCTGAACGGCGATTTTGTAAACCTAAATACTGGGCAGGTTTACGATCGTTTTGATCGTGCTAAACACGTCATCACAGAATTACCGAACGTTGAGAACGAACCTTTAAGGATCGGAATTGATTTCAACGTCGCAAACACCAATGCTGTTGTAGGGGTCCGCATTGGTGACCAGCTCGTGATAATAGATGAAATTGCACAGGCTCACGATACAGAGAGTTTGGCTAGAGAAATAAGAAGGCGATATCCTGATCAAAGAATCTATGTTTATCCCGATGCCTCGGGTTCGAGCCGCCATACCAACAGTTCGCGCACGGATATTGCAATTCTTGAATCGTTTGGGTTCTCGAATCAGTCAGGCAAAAGCAATGGTGCCGTACGGGATAGGGTTCTTGCTGTTCAGGTGCTGCTGGAAAACTCAAAGCAACAAGTCCGAGTTCAAATCTCTGACAAGTGCAAAAGATTGATTGAATGCCTTGAGTTGCAATCGTGGAATGCAAAAGGCGAGCCAGACAAAGAGGCAGGTTATGACCACTTTTGTGACGCGTTTGGATATCTGGTCGTGAGAGAATTTTCCCCACTTCATGCGCGTGCTGGGCGGGGCACTGGCATTAGGCTCTACTAAACTGTGGTATCGGGCGGGATTTAACTGTGTATTCAGGCTTTTCTGGTAGTCGTCAACGTGTTGGCAACGTCACGACGGTAGATAGCCCAAACACGGCTTGGGCAAATATGGAGCCCCATTGGGAGCTGCTAGAGGCGCTCCAAGGCGGAACGTTTGCGATAAGAAAAGGCCATCGAAAATACCTTCCGCAAGAGCCACGAGAACAAGACCTTAGCTACGATGTCAGGCTCCAGCGGTCCGTCTGCTCCCCTTATACAATTCGAATCGAGCGGATGTTGGCGGGCATGTTGACCCGCAAACCGGTCAGGCTTGACGATGTAACTGATCAAATCCGCGAGCAACTATTCGACGTTGACTTGCAAGGCAATGACCTTCAATCTTGGCTTTTTTCTACGTCAAGGATTTGCCTGAGGTACGGCCATGTTGGTGTTCTTGTTGATGCTCCTAAGGCCGGTGAAAACGGAAGACCTTATTGGGCGACTTATGACCCAAGGAGCATTATTGGCTGGCGTTCAGATTTTAAAGATGGCAAACAAGAACTGACGCAGCTTCGTCTTGCTGAAAAGATCCTTGTGCCGGATGGCTTGTACGGAGAGAAGCAGGTCGAGCAAGTGCGTGTTTTGACTCCTGGTGCATTTGAGATCTTCCAGAAAGATCAAAAAGGTGACTTCCGTGTTGTCGATGAAGGAACAACAAGCCTGAGTAAAATTCCGTTCAGCGTTGCTTACTCCAACCGCACAGGCGTTTTGGAATCGTTCCCACCTTTGGCTGATATTGCAGAGCTAAACCTGCAGCACTATCAGGTTCAATCTGATCTTTCGAACCAACTGCATATAAGCGCTGTTCCATTATTAGCCCTATTCGGATTCCCGCAGTCTGCTGAAGAGATCAGTGCAGGCCCCGGGGAAGCTTTTGCACTCCCCGAAACGGCGCGGGCAGAATTTATTGAACCTGCTGGCAACAGCTACGACGCACAGTTCCGAAGGCTTGACCAGATCGTTTCGCAAATCAACGAACTTGGCCTTGCTGCTGTGATGGGTGCAAAGCTCAGCGCAGAAACTGCTGAATCAAAAAGGATTGATCGCAGTCAAGGCGATGCGACGATGATGCAGGTAGCAATGCAAATGCAAGACCTAATCGACAACTGCTTGCGGTTTCACGCTGATTACTTGCAGGAGTCACAAGCTGGCAGCAGCCTTGTCAATCGTGACTTTATGGGCGCAAGACTTGAGCCACAAGAAATTCAAGCGTTGTTGCAGCTTTACACCGCTGGCACGGTGACGCAGGAAACATTGTTGCTGCAGCTAGAGGCAGGAGAGGTACTAGGAGATGAGTTCGATGTTCAAAATGAGCTTGAAGCAACGCAAGCAGGCGGTTTACTCGAAACACCGCAGCCGGTTCTAGAGCAGGCAGTCACAATGCCTGAAGGTGAACCGGAGGCAAACGATGAGCTGGTTGGATAATTTGCGGAAACCAAAAGCAGAGCAACCATCAAGCCGGGATTTCTTTTACTCACATGACAGGCTTGCTAATCAGTATTTTGCAGTTATCAGACTGACGTGGTACTTGGACGGCAAAGTTTGCGCCGTAACTGAAAGCAGTATTGCGACTTGTGACAAAGATGTCGTTGCGGAATTTACGTCAATCTTGGATAACGCTCTAAGGCTTGGCGCGGATGCTTCTGTTGTTTGTATTGAAGAAGCTCAAGCCCTTGGCATCTATGAAAAATGAGCACACCTGCCGAGCTTTATCGCAATGCCATCGACCTCAATCGATTTAGCAACGGTGTCGCGAAGCGTATCGCTCGCACATACAACGATCTTATTTTGGACGCTGTTGATCAGCTGCGTGGGATTGATGAGTTGTCTGCACCTAGCAAAGCTGCAAGGCTTCGGGCCATTCTCGCGCAACTAAAAGAATCGTTGAATGGCTGGGCCGGATCGAGCACAATCTTCGCGGTTGAGGAGCTGCAGGGGTTAACGCTTTTGCAGTCTGAGTTTGTAGAAGAGCAGCTACGCAAGGCATTGCCAATTGAGCTGCGTAATCAGATTCGCAGCGTGCAGATCAGCCCGCAGTTTGCGCAATCTGTTGCCACTGTTGATCCAACTGCTCTGAACGTTGTTTCGCTAAGCGATGACTTACAAGCTGCAGTGACAGGTGCGCCACAAACCTTTCAGCTGACAGCAGCGCAAGGCACGACCATCACGTTGCCAAACGGCAAGGTCTTGGAAAAGTCGTTTCGTGGTTTGGCTGAGTCGCAGGCTGATCTTTTCGCAAAAACTGTGCGGAATGGTTTGTTAACGGGCGAATCAACTGACAAATTGGCGCGTCGTTTAAAGGGTCGTTTGCGTTTTGGTCAGCCGGGAAGTCTTCGGCAGATGGCTCAGGCTGGCGGTGAAGTGACAGCCGTTGCAAACAATCAAGTGATGGCGATGGTGCGTACCAGCATTAATCAGGTTGCAAACGCATCAAGCCAGCAGGTGTATGAAGCCAATCAAGATGTGACAAAGCGGTATCGCTACGTCGCAACGTTAGATAGCAGAACATCATCAATTTGCCAGGCGCTAGACGGTCAGGAGTTTGATTACGGCAAAGGGCCAACGCCACCGCAGCATTTTAATTGCAGATCAACGACTGTTCCTTTGATTGATTACAAGGGGCTTGGGATAACACCGCCAAAGCCTGGCAAGCGCAGAAGTTCCGACGGCTTAGTGCCTGCTAACCAAACTTATGGGCAATGGCTGAGCAACCAAAGCAAAGCTGTAAAGGCTGACGTGCTTGGTCCTGAAAAGGTTCCGTACTTCAATCGGTTGTCGCAGAAGTATGGCCCGACAAAGGCAATTCGGAAGTTTGTCAGCCAAGACGGTTCAGAGCTAACCTTGGATCAGCTCAAAAGCCGGTATCCAAGTGGTAAAGCTTCATAGCAGATTTCAGCTCACGGTTCCGGTAGAAGAAGCACCACCGCTTTCGTGCCCACCTAAAAAGCCTGCAACTAAAAAGGCTGTAGCCAAGAAAGCAGAAGCCAAGGAGGAATCCTGATGCCTAGCTACTCCGGCCCAAAGAAGCCACAGAAACCTGCTCCTAAAAAAAAGAAAGGAGCTAAAAAGAAGTGAAGAAGGGCTCTCGCGTTAGCTGGGTTTACCAGGGCAAGCGGACCTTTGGCGTTGTCACCGGTAGTGGTGGCAAGCGTGCATCAGTCAAGGGACCAAGCGGTGGCACGGTTACTCGTGTTGGCACTGATGCTGATCCTGTTGTGCGGATCAAATCAGAAAGCACGGGCAACCCTGTGCTTAAGCGTCGCTCTCAACTAAAGGCGGCACCAAAAGGCAAATGACCATCAAGCGTGGTGGTCATACGTTTGCGGGCTACGACAAGCCAATTAAGACGCCGAATCATTCGAGCGGCAAATCACACGCCGTTGTGGTCAGTGTTAAAGGCAGCCCGAAGATCATACGTTTTGGGATGCAGGGCGCTAAGACAAAGCCCCCGCGCAAGGGCGAATCAGCGGCGGATAAGGCAAAGCGTGCGTCTTTTAAAGCGCGTCATGCAAAAAATATTGCCAAGGGAAAAACAAGCGCCGCATATTGGGCGGACAAAGTAAAGTGGTGAAGCAATTTAGCCTGTGGCTAATTCATGTCCGAAGAACAAACTGCTCCTGTGGAGCAATCTGTTGACAACAGCGAATTGAAAACAGAACTCGAAACAATGAGGCGTAAAAACGTTGAATTGTTGGATGAGTACAAAAAAGCAGTAGCTAAAGCAAAGGCTGTTCCAGATGGCGTTGATGTTCAGGAGCTACTGGATTTCAAAGCCAAAGCGGAACAAGAAAATCTGGAAAAGCAAGGTAAGTACGGGGAAGCTCGACAAGCTTTGGAGCAACAGTTCCGTGAGGCGACGGCGGAGAAGGACAAGCGCATTTCAGAACTCGAAGCGCGTGTTCGTGAACTGGAGCTAATTACGCCTGCTGTCAGTGCCTTGGCTGACGTTGTTCATGACCCTGACTTGATTTTAAAAACCAAGTTGACCAGTGAACAAATCGAGCGTGAGCCTGATGGCACCGTTGTGGTTGTCGATGGCTATCAGCGAACGCCTGTCGGTGAATGGGCCAAAACGTTGCCAGCTTGGATGCAAAAGCAACCCAAGCCTCAAGGCAGTGGCGCACCGTCTGGGCGTGCAACAAGTGATTCTGTTGCTGGAATTAAAAATCCATTCAGCAAAGAAACGTTCAACCTCACAGAACAATCACGGTTATTTAAAACTGATCGTGACATGTATGAAAGGTTGAAAAACGCAGCTAACCGTTAGTATGTGACCTAATGGCAAAGCTGTGCTGCGCCTAAGGGCTGTGC
>JGI24003J15210_10000896_pt1 | contig 12814 bp, 16 predicted proteins | sample LinPmetageLP28_FD_15210 | JGI IMG/M metagenome (IMG submission 15210)
AGTGCTCAACAGGTCGCGGACACTGATCAAGAGTTCATGGATGAGTATTATAATGAATATCCTGAAAAATCTACAAATACAGAACTAGGTATACTGTCTGCCTTTCCTGAAGTAGGTGCTAGATTATTTAGTATTCTAAAAAACAATCCTAATGCATTTGCATTCGATCATAATCAAACTAATGAAGGAGTAAACACAAAGGCTTCTTTGACATTACCTAACACAAAGTTAGGCGTAGAAAGATCAAAATATGGAAGCGATCCTTCACATAAAAAGTTTAGTATAGAGAGAGATGTAGGTGGAGGTGTTAAAGTAACAACAGGTAGGGAATCCCTACCTGTTGCAGCAGGTAGGGAAGGTGGAGCTAATTTTGCAAACGTACAATATACTACAAATTTTAAAGCGGACGGTGGTGAACTAAGTAATCTTAATGAAATTTACAATCTTCTTGATTCAGAATACGTTACTAGGGAAGGACTAAACCCTAACATAGATGATAAAGCCGCTGGATTAGCTAAGTTCTTTTTACCTTTAAACGAGGACAATTCACTTAATTACGGGGAAGCGGCTTTGGCAATGACCCCCTTTGGTTTTTTAACTAAAGCGCAAAAATTAGCCAGACTTAGAAAAGCAGGCGGTAAAGGAAAACAAACAGAAATGCCTTTATCTACTTCCTCAGATCCTAGCATTGGTCCCGGACGTAGAGATCTTTTGTTCACTAGGGAAAGAATGACCGATAATGCGCTTTCTGATAAAGCAGGAACGGGAGTTCTTATGGGACGAAAGGAGGCATTAAAATTAAGTAATGCAGCTAAAGTCCTTAATCCGAAAAAAATTTTAGTAGATCAATCGTCAACCCTAACAAAACCTAAAGGACTATTATCTACCAAACAAGCGGAAGTACTAGATGATTTTCCACAACTTAACAAAATTGATGCTAGGGTAATGAGATCCCCCTCTAGAGCTGATTATGATAAATACATAGATCAAATTTCAGCGGATGATTTAGAAAACAGCCCTTTAAGTCTGTACGAACTTATAGAACTAATTAAAAAATCTCAATGACCACTAACCGAGATCGGCTAGACGCATTAAAAGAAATTGACCTAACCTACCTAGATAAAGCGGAAGCGAAAGAGTTTACGGTTCTATTAGAAGAACTAACTAAACGTGAGTTTCAAGAAAAATCTACCAGTACGTTTATGCATTTCGTTAAATCGATTTGGAAAGAGTTTATTAATGGCGATCACCACGTTAAAATGGCAAAAGCCTTTGACGACATAGCCACGGGTAAATTAAAGCGGTTAATTATCAATATGCCGCCACGACATACTAAGTCTGAGTTTGCATCCCATTTGTTTCCGGCTTACTTATTGGGTAAAAACCCTAAGTTAAAAATTATTGAAGCAACGCATACTTCAGATCTTGCCGTTAACTTTGGTCGTAAAGTCCGAGATTTAATTGACGGTGACGAATATCATGCGTTATTTCCGGATACTGAACTAAAAGCGGACAGCCGTTCTGCCGGAAAGTGGCTCACGAACAAAGGTGGAGAATACTATGCTGCAGGTATCGGTGGTGCGTTAGCCGGAAGGGGCGCAGATTTGTTCATTATTGACGATCCACATTCCGAGCAAGATGCAATGTCTGATAAAGCGATGGATGATGCATACGAATGGTTTATGGCGGGTCCTCGTCAACGGTTACAACCCGGAGGAGCCATCGTTATTGTAATGACTCGTTGGAATAAAAAAGACTTAACGGGTAGACTTATTAAAAAGATGGCGCAAGAAAAAGGCGCAGATCAATGGCAAGTCATTGAATTCCCTGCTATTTTACCTTCTGGCAAGCCTCTTTGGAACAATTATTGGAAAATAGAAGAATTAGAAAGTATTAAAGCCTCGGTTAGCCCGTCTAAATGGGCGGCGCAATATATGCAAAGACCAACAGGTGAGGGTATATCTATTATCCCTAAAGAGTGGTTTAAAGTTTGGGAACCTAATGAACCGCCTAAATGTGATTATTTAATACAATCATATGATACTGCGTTTCTAAAAAGCGAAAGAGCTGATTTTACCGCAATAACAACGTGGGGAGTGTTTTATCCTGAAGGCAAAATCGGGGAAGAAATATATCACGGCAACGATGCGCATTTAATTTTAATAGATTGTATAAAAGAACGCTTCGATTTTCCTGAACTTAAAAACGAAGCCTTACGTTTGTACGATTATTGGGATCCGGATACGGTGATTATTGAAGCAAAAGCCAGTGGTATTCCTTTAGTACAAGAATTACGCAGAGTAGGTATTCCTGTTAATACTTTTTCTCCCGGAAAAGGACAAGACAAGATAGCTAGGCTTAATTCTGTTTCTCCTATTTTCCAAGATGGACGCGTTTGGGTTCCTGAAAATCGTTTTGGTGAAGAACTAATGGAAGAAGTTAGTGACTTTCCTAGCGGAGAGAACGATGACTTAGTAGATGCGACAACATTAGCCCTAGCTCGGTTTAGGGAGGGTGGATTTTTACAATTAACCAGTGACTATTTCGAAGAAGAGGAGTACCATCCTTCTGAAAGGGTTTATTATTAATACAAATCATACTATGATGTAAACATATAGGTGGAGTGGTTTTAAATGGCAATCGAAAAACAATCTTTATCCCTAGTTCCAAATGCTGAACAAGAAGTTGAACTAGAGATTATGCAACAGCCTGAAGAAGAGACAGAACTTTTCGTACAACCTGACGGAACTATCGTTCGTGGTAGTGATATGCCAGAAGAAAAAGAATCTAAATTTGGTGAAAATTTAGCAGAAAACATAGATGATCGTGAATTATCAACTATTGCAACTGAATTAGTCTCTTCTTTCGAAGAAGACTTAGAATCTAGAAGTGATTGGTTTCAAACCTATGTCGATGGTTTAGATTTATTAGGTATAAACTCTGAAGCTAGATCACAACCTTTTGTTGGCGCCTCTGGAGTACACCATCCAATACTAGCAGAAGCGGTTACACAGTTTCAAGCCCAAGCCTACAAAGAATTATTACCTGCTGGCGGTCCAGTAGATACCGAAGTATTAGGAATGACCGACGATGCGAAGCTAGAAAAGGCAAATCGCGTTAAAAACTTCATGAATTACCAAATAACCTATAAAATGGAAGAATATGACCCTGAAATGGATCAACTTTTGTTTTATTTACCCTTAACAGGCTCTGCTTTTAAGAAAATTTACTATGATCCTGCGGTAGGACGGGCTGTTGCTCGTTTTGTTAAGTCTGAAGACCTAGTTGTACCGTATTATGCGGTAGATTTACTCACTTCGCCACGAATTACTCATGTAATACACATGGCAGAGAATGAATTACGCAAATTACAGCTTTCTGGGTTTTATGTAGACACTGAAATGAACTCTCCTGAAAGTTCTTCTGACATTTCTCAAGTAGACTCTAAAATTGAAGAACTACAAGGGTTAACTAGAACGATAAGTGACGAAGAATTTACTTTATTGGAAATGCACGTTGACTTAGACCTAGAAGGACACGAAGACACTGACGAAAGCGGTGAAGAAACGGGTTTAAGGTTGCCTTATATCGTTACTATCTGTAAAGACAACAATAAAGTACTAGCTATTCGTCCAAACTACGATGAAAAAGACCCGATGCGTAAAAAAGTAGAATATTTCACGCATTACAAGTTTCTTCCGGGACTTGGTTTCTATGGTTTCGGTTTAATTCATATGATGGGAGGGTTAACTAAATCAGTTACTTCAATCTTGCGTCAATTAATTGATGCAGGAACTTTAGCTAACTTACCTGCTGGATTTAAATCTAGAGGACTAAATATTCAACGGCATGATGATCCGTTACAGCCCGGAGAGTGGCGAGATGTTGACGCTCCCGGAGGTCGATTACAAGATGCATTTTTACCGTTACCTTATAAAGAACCAAGTGGCACTTTAGCTAGTTTGTTAGGTGCTTTAGTTGATTCGGGTAAACAATTTGCATCTACCGTAGAAGGTCCAACAGGAGACGGTAATTCCGAAGCTCCTGTAGGTACAACAGTTGCTTTGTTGGAAAAAGGACAACGTGTTATGTCTGCAATCCATAAAAGATTGCATTATGCACAAAGAACTGAGTTTAAAATTTTAAAAAGAGTATTTGGCGAGTTTTTACCGCCTGAATACCCATATCAGGTGCAAGGGGGCTCAGAAAACGTCTTTAAGACCGATTTTGACACAAAGTGTAGACGTAATTCCGATTAGTGACCCGAATATCTTTAGTATGACGCAAAGAATTACTTTAGCGCAAACACAGCTGCAAATGGCGCAAGCAGCTCCTGATATACACAATTTACGCGAAGCATATCGTAAAATGTACATCGCTTTAAATATAAAAGACATAGATTCAGTATTACCTCCGGAAGAAGAAGTTCAGCCTAAAGATCCGGTATTAGAAAACATGGATGCGTTAAATAACACTCCGTTACAAGCGTTTCCACAACAAAATCACGATGCTCACATTGCAGCGCATACAGCGTTTTTAGAAAATCCGATGGTACAACAAAATCCTGCCGTAGTTGCTGCTTTACAAGCACACATACAACAACATCAAGCTCTGAAATATAGAATTCAAATTGAAACTATTTTATCTCAGCAAGGTATACAGCTTCCTCCTCCGGGACAAGCAGTACCTCCAGAGATTGAAAGTCAGATAGCGATTGCGGCGGCGCAAGCGACACAACAAGTTACAGGACAAGCTCAAGCAATAGCTCAAGCAGAACAGGCAGCAATGCAAGATCCGCAACGTGAAATGTTCGAAGCTCAACTACAACTTGAAAAAGAACAATTAATGCAAAAAGAAAATAAAGACCAACGTGATGCAGATATTAAACTTCAGAAGATAGATGCTGATGTTAGAGTTGCAGATACTAAGACAGCGGTCGAATTACAAGAACTAGAGCAGAAAGCACAAGCTGATGCAGATAAAAATTACACTGAATTGGTTAAAACAGTTCGGGAAAGTAGGAAACCAAACGGAGAGTAACAATGCGTGAATTTTATGATAACATGAAAAAATATCCGTCTCCTTCACCTAAGAAAGCAAAGGCTGCCCCTAGTTTTCCTAGTGTAGAAGACACAACTAGAACTCAAACTGTTAAAGCTGGAGAACCTTTAGAAACTCGTGAAAAAGCTAAAGTAAAAGCGGCTTATGGACAGACGAAAGGACTTCTTTGGTATAGATCCATTAAATAATGGACTATATCATAGCAACGGAGCATTTGCTCCGTAAATATCGTGAGAGAAAAGAAGCTCTTACGCAAACACTAGCTGCTGGAAGTATTGAGCATTTTGAGCAATACCAAAGGATAGTTGGTGAAATCGCAGGATTGAGTTTCGCTGAACAGGAGATTCAATCCCTACATTCCAACATGGAGGATGCAAATGACTAATGTCGCCAGTAAAACTGTTCCAGATAGAGTAGATAATTTTGGAAGTAAAGGACGGATGGTTGATAAAACTGAAGAACCCGTAATTACCCCAGATAATTTAGAAAAACATGCAAATAAGTTACCACGTCCAACGGGGTATCGTATTTTAATATTACCTTTTACAGCATCGACTGTAACTAAAGGCGGGATACACTTAGCTAAATCAACTGTTGATAAAGAAAGACTTGCAACGGTCGTTGGCTATGTTGTCGCTAAAGGACCAGACGCTTATGGGGATTTAAACAAATTTCCTGATGGTGCTTGGTGTGAAGAAGGTGATTGGGTTATTTTTGGCAGATATGCTGGAGCTCGTTTTCAAATAGAAGGTGGCGATATGCGTCTTTTAAATGATGATGAGATTTTAGCCTGTATAGATGATCCTGAAGCAATTTTATCATAAACAATCATGGAGAAGACCATGCAACAAGAAGCAGAAGTAATAGAGTTAGAACTTCCTGAAGGGGAAGTAGATATACATGCAGCAGACGTAGACGATTCAATTAAAGACGAAGTGGTGGAAGAAAAAGTTATTTCTAAACCAAAAGACGAGTTAGATGAAGTTACAGACTCAGTACAAAAACGTATTGATAAATTAACTTATAAAATGCGAGAAGCAGAAAGACAGAGGGATGAAGCTGTTAATTATGCTCAAAGTGTTAATCAAACAGCAACAAGTTTAAAAGAAAAGTTAAAAAATTCGGATTCTTCCCTTTTCAAAGAGTACGATAACAGGGTACAATCCGATATAGAACGAGCTAAAAGTATTTTAAAAGAAGCTCAAGAATCAGGAGATGGAGATGGTGTTGCTAATGCAACTGAAAAATTATCTAGGGCAAGTGCTGAGGCAGAGAATCTTAGAAGGATATCTGCACAGCAACAAATTAGAGCTAAACAAACCTCTCAAGAAGTTCCTGTTGAAGAATATAAACCGACTTTACAGCCACAACAAACAGCCGCACCAGATCCAAAAGCAGAAGCATGGGCAGCTAGAAATGAGTGGTTTGGAGATGATCAAGCTATGACTTTTGCAGCTTTCGGAGTACATAAAGAATTAGTAGAATTAGGAGTTGATCCTTCTTCTGATAATTATTATTCTCAAGTTGATCAAAGAATGCAAGATAATTTTCCACATAAGTTTTCTCAAGAGCAATCTGCCCCCGTGCAACAGGTTGCTGCCTCTACTAGAGGTGCTACAGGAAGAAAAACGTCACGCAAAATTAAGCTAACACCTAGTCAAGTAGCAATAGCTAAAAGACTAAACGTGCCGCTTGAAGAATATGCTAAGCATATTGAAGGAGTATAAAATGACTACAGAAAATAAAGATACAAACGTCACAACGGATCGAAACTCACGATCTGCCGAGACACGAGTCTCTCAAACTCGCAGAACACCTTGGAAGCCCCCGTCAATGTTAGACGCACCCACACCGCCTGCTGGATATCAGTTTAGGTGGATACGTGAAGCCACACGAGGACAGGATGATAAATCTAATATGTCTAAACGCATACGAGAAGGATACGAACCTGTAAGAGCAGAGGATTATCCCGATTTTGAAGCACCGACAATCGATAGTGGAAGTAATGTAGGAGTAATAGGGGTAGGAGGTTTAATTCTCGCTAAAGTACCTGTTGAAACCGCTGATGAGCGTACAGCTTATTTCTCAAACCAAGCAAAAACTGCTATGGACGGTGTTGATCAGAACTACATGCGAGAAAGCGACGGTAGAATGCCTATAAAAGATAGTGATATCCAAAGGTCTTCTAAAGTTGCATTTGGAAGTAAAAAATAATTGACGATTAATAACATATATAAAGGAGCTAAATAATGGCTAACACAGATAAACCTGATGGTTTTACTCCCGCATATCATATGTACGGTGGTGTTATTCGTCCTGCTAAAATGAGAATCGCAAGTGAAACTTCGGCATCTATCTTCAGTGGAGATGTTGTAAATTTATCTAGTGGTTATGTCATTCAAGGCACGGCGACAGGCACACCCGTAGGCGTATTTTATGGGGTATTTTTCACAGCAACCGATGGCACTCCAACTTTTTCTAAAGTTTGGACTGGCAGCACGGCTACCCTTGGTGGTGCCGATGCAGAAGCTCTCGTTTACAACGATCCAGCGATCGTTTACGAAGCTCAGTTTACAGCAGGAACTCCTGCAGTAAGTTTCATTGGTAGTAAATACACTCTTTCTACTACTGCTGGCAGTACTGTCAACGGTAGATCAAAAGAAGGGGTCACAGCAACTACTTCAAGCGGTGTAGCTTTGAACGTAGGATTCGCTTCGCAACCAAGCAACTCAATAGGTGCTTTTGCGAGAGGATACTTTACGTTCCCAACTAACACGTTTGCAGTTTAACTAAGGAGAATATGATATGGCGATAAATAGAGCGCAGCTCGTTAAAGAACTTGTCCCCGGACTCCATGCTCTTTTTGGTTTAGAGTATGAACGGTATAATAATGAACACGAAGACATCTTTGACACCGAAAGTTCTGAAAGAGCATTCGAGGAAGAAGTAATGTTGACTGGTTTTGGGGAAGCACCAACTAAAGGAGAAGGAGCAGCGGTCATTTATGATACAGCTCAAGAATCTTTTAGTTCTCGTTATACACACGAGACTGTAGCGTTAGCATTTGCGTTGACAGAAGAAGCTATCGAAGATAACCTCTACGATACACTATCTTCAAGATACACAAGAGCTTTAGCACGGTCTATGCAACAAACTAAGCAAGTGAAAGCGGCTAACGTATTAAACAATGCGTTTAGTTCTTCATTTGTTGGTGGTGACGGAGTAGAGTTATGTTCTACTGCTCACCCTACTGTTGCTAACGTGACTTTGAAAAATGAGCTGTCTACATCAGCTGACTTAAATGAAACTTCACTTGAACAAGCATTGATTGATATTGCTGACTTTAAAGATGAAAGAAACATGAAGGTCAACGCACAAGCTCGGAAACTAATAATTCCACCTGCTTTACAATTCGTAGCAGATAGACTTATGGAAACTCCGGGACGTGTCGGCACGTCAGATAATGACATCAATGCAATCAGAAACATGGGAATGGTATCTGAAGGCTACGTTGTGAATCATTATCTAACNGATACTGATGCGTTTTTCATCAAAACTGACGTACCTAACGGATTGAAACATTTCGTTAGAACTGCTGTATCTACCAGNATGGAAGGAGACTTCGAAACTGGTAATGTAAGATACAAAGCACGTGAGCGGTACAGTTTCGGTTTTAGTGACTGGAGAGGCATATTCGGTAGTCCCGGAGCCTAATTCACTTTTGTGAATAAATGATAAGGGAGCTTCGGCTCCCTTTTCTTTTTGAGGTGAATGATATACAATCAAAAAACTAGGATAATTATGTTTGTTCTATCGACTGACCTAGCAGACAAGCCGAGACTATAGAACTTATTTCCGTAGGAGGAAATTATGGCAAATTCAACGTTTAATGGACCAGTCCGGTCCGAGAATGGTTTTAAAACTATTGATGTAACAGCAGCAACAGGAGCCATCACTGATGGTTTAGTAATTAATTCAGATGGTAATATCTTTACAGATGCTGGTGGACATACTCAATATGTTGCAGCAACAGGATATGGTCCAGCCGATTTTATCGTAGGTAAAGGCGGAAGCCAATACGGTACAGTTGACCCGTTTACTTCAGGGCTTACTCAATTATTTCCATTAGGCAGTAGATTGCTTTACGGTAATACTGTTTATGCTTACGGTAGACTAGCAGCATCAGCAGTTACAGCAGGTAAATGCGTAACTCACGCTGCTTCAATAGCGCATCACTTTGATTTAACTCCAACTGCAGGCGTAGCCGCAGGTGAAACAGCTATATCAGTAGAAACTGCTGGTACGGATATAACGCTAAATCAATACGCAAATGGATACCTTTATGTTAATGACGCTGCTGGAGAGGGACAGATGCTTAGAATAAAATCTAACCCAGCACATGATCATTCAGCAGACCCATCAATAGTCATTACTTGTTATGATGATTTAGCAACAGCTATAACAACATCTTCAAGAATAACTTTAATTCCTGATCCACGCAGTGCGCAAATTGTTCAAGCCGCTACCACTACAGGCGCTACACTAGGTGTAACTGTTGTCGATATGGCAGCAAGTGCTTATGGTTGGTTTGCAGTATCAGGTCCACAAGCTATATTAACTTCAGGTACATTAGTTGTGGGCAACCACGCCGTTCCTTTAGGTGCAGCAGGAGCAGTAGGACCAGCAGCAGGAGATGTAATACAAGTGATTGGTACAGTAATGATTGTTAACGTAACTACTGATTACTCACTAATTAACCTTACTGGTATTATTTAAGGAGTAAGTTATGGCGGGATTTTCAGATGTAAAAGCAGTAACAATTACTGCAGATACAGTTGCTTTAGACGCAGATGGAATATCAGCCGCAGCATCCGTTGGAAATAATGCAGCACTTACTATAGGTGGTGCATTAGCTTCTGGCGGCGCAGTTGCGCTTAGTCACGGAAGAATAGTCACTATTCTTTCTGCTGGGAATGATGCTGCTATCTCATTTACTGTTACGGGAACCGATGTTAATGGAACTGCTCAAACAGAGTCCATTACAGGTGCTAATGCCGGAACAGCTACAGGAACTAAGTTTTTTAAAACTATATCAGGTATTTCAGCAGTAGGTAATCCAGCAGGTAATGTTTCAGCAGGAGTTAACACTTCAGCCGCAGATGTTATATTTGCAGGAAGAAGTAGACTTAAAGGAATTTATTTAACCAGTACAGCAACTGCAGGTACTGTTGATTTCTTAAATACTTCTCCTTCAGGAACAAGTATTATGGGATTAAGTTCTGTTGGTGATGCTGATGCAACAAGAGATGTAGTAATTCCTGATGAGGGTGTACTATTTGATGACGGTATATATATTGAATATACTGTTTCTACGTTTCTTACAATGACCGTGTTTCACGCATAGGTTATGGCGACCTCAGGCACTCGCGCATTTAATTTAGATGTAGCGACCGCAATAGAAGAAGCATACGAACTTGCGGGTTTAGAAGCCCGTACTTCTTATGACGCTGTTACGGCTAGACGTTCTATGAACATAATGTTTGCAGATTGGTCTAATAGAGGTATTCAAATGTGGGAAATCTCTAAAGTAGAACTCACTCTTACCGAAGGAAGTAAAGAATACACTATTAATTCTTTTGATATAGACATACTAGACGCTTATATTGAGAGAACTGTAGGAGGAATCGTTACTGACTATGTATTAAATCGAATAGATCGCAATCAATACATAAGTATTCCTAATAAAGACACTAAGTCTAGGTCAACTGAATATTGGGTAGAACGTTTAAAAACACCCGTTATTCACCTATACCCAACTCCCGATAACTCAACTGACAAACTCGTTTACTATGTTTGGCGTACCATAGAAGATGCTACTGCACAAATCAATGATGTGGATATTCCTACTAGGTTTATGCCTTGTTTAGTTTCTGGTCTTGCGTATTACTTGTGTTTAAAAAAGAATGTACAAAAACTTCCGATTATAAAAGAACAATATGAGCAGGATTTAATGAATGCTTTAAAATACGATGAAGATCGTTCTCCAGTAAGGCTTGTTCCTAGACAAGAATATATTTAATGGCTTATGCTACAGGAAAATACGCTTACTTCATATGCGATACCTGTAGTTTTAGGTATCCATACACTACTGCAAAAACTACATGGGAAAATTTTAGAGTTTGTTCTGAGTGTTATGAACCTAAACATCCTCAACTAGATCCTCCAAACCTGTCTGCTGATGCAGAACAATTATGGAAACCTAGACCTGACGTTTCTTTACCTCAAAGTCAATTAGGAGTTATAATCACTACAAACGCAGGAAGTGGGATGACGTTTGCTTCTGATCCAATAGGAACTGATTTTAATGGGCTTGGGGCAACAAGTGGAATAGGCAACGTAACGGTGGAGACATAATGGCGGGATTTACATACACTGGATTAAAAACAGCCGTTCAGAATTATTTAGATAATACTGAAACGACATTTACTAATACATTAAATACGTTTATTGAAACAACAGAAGAAAGGGTTTTAAAAGCAGTACAACTACCTGTTTTTCGTAAAAACGTAAAAGGTTCGGCTACGGGTAGCGTTCCTTATTTAGCAACTCCGAGTGATTTTTTATCTCCTTATAGCTTAGCTGTTATAGACGCAAGTAGTAATTACTCTTACCTTCTATTTAAACATCCCTCTTGGATTAGAGACTATACTCCAGCAGAAGCAACTACAGGGCAACCTCTTTTCTATGCTCAGTTTGATGATGATACTTTTATATTAGCACCGACTCCAGCAAGTTCGTTAAGTTTTGAACTACATTATTACTACCGACCTGCTTCTTTAGTAGATTCAGGAGATAGCGGTCAAACATGGCTTTCAAAAAATGCTCCTAATGCTATGCTTTATGGAGCTTTAGTAGAAGGAGCGGTGTTTATGAAAGCATCTACAGAAACCATTACTTTATACGAAACTAAATTTCAAGAAGCCTTAGCNATGTTAAAAGTTCTTGGAGAATATAGAGATCTTCGAGATGAAGCTAGAAGCGATTCTGCTAAATTAAACCCGCAAGGAGCAGATAGTGTTTAGTGTAGATGTAGTAAGTTCAATAGGGAGTGTTGGAGTAAAAACCACACAAAATAAAGGATTAAGTCCAGAATACTGGACAGGAAGAATAATGGAACGACTTGTTCAAGTTAGTGATAATGCTGATCCTATGGTTCAAGCACAAGCTAGAGCATATAAAGACGCTATTGAAAATGTTGTTCTGTTGTATATGAAACAAGCTATAGTTAGTGATCGTTCTACTGTAGCGGGTTTATTGGATAAACAAGGTCATGAAGAAATGGCTAAAATAATCAGGAGGCTATAATGGCTATAACTCAAGCAATGGCAACTTCTTTTAAAAAAGAATTGTTAGAGGCTAAACACAATTTTTTAAACTCAGGTGGCAGTACTTTTAATTTAGCATTGTATACCTCATCAGCTTCTCTTGGAGCTGCAACAACGGCATATACAACAACAGCTGAAGTTAGTGGTACAAACTATACAGCAAAAGGAGCGGCATTAACTAGAGTTGATCCATCTTCTTCTGGAACTACTGCATTTACAGATTTTGCTGATCTTACATTTTCAAATGCAACGGTAACTGCTAATGGTGCAATGATATTTAATGACTCAGCTTCTGGAGACCCAGCAGTTTGTATTTTAGCATTTGGCGGAGATAAAACTTCTACAGCAGGTGATTTTACAATTCAATT
>JGI24003J15210_10000897_pt1 | contig 12813 bp, 9 predicted proteins | sample LinPmetageLP28_FD_15210 | JGI IMG/M metagenome (IMG submission 15210)
ACATATTGGATGCCTGATATTTTTATTCACAGATACAAGAGAATCAACTATCAGCATACGATGAAGGCAAACGAAGGTTCACCTAAAACTGATAATGCATTAGATAACCGTCCTAGAGACTTCCCAGACCAACCAACAAATAGACTTGAGAGAACATTATGAAGATGTGGGAGACAAAATGCTCTGGGTGTGGTAAGATGACTCCTGCGAACCAAACACCTCAAGTAGGTCATCAAGCACCTGATGGTAGTTGGACAAATTCGTTATGTAAACCTTGCTGGTTAAGATCAAAGAAATAAAGTTTCAGTTAAAAACGGTTAATAAATATCTCAAACAGGGGTTTCTTGTGAAATATAAAATTGAAACCAAGTTTGGTTTGGCTTAATGACAATGCTAATCTAGTTTTGATGTATTTTATCCAAGGTATACCATTTACTTTTGATGATGCTGAAGAAGAAGATTATTTTAATTATGAAATTGTAGATTCTGCAAATAATCATCCAGGATATACTTTAGAAATTTTGTATAGAGCATCATCATATTTGATAGAAGAAGAGTGCCATCCTATGCTATTTGATCTAGAACTAGAAAATCCCGAACTCCTACCTATAGTGTAATATGCAAGTACAACTGTGGTATTGTGAAGACTTGGACCAGTGGAGATGGACTCTCTGTGGCAATGATGATGATGAAATACTTTGGCAAGAAGCTGGCCAAAGACCAGATTTGAGAGATGCAATGAATGATGTTGCAACAACAGTAGAGTATTTACTTAAGGAAAGAAGTATGGTAAGATAATACGGTGTGAAGGAAGGCGCCACTTCTGTGGTAATACATCCACCCTTTTTGGGTGGTTTTTTTATGAATAAATATCTAATAATAGATAACAAGTGCGAGAAAGATGCCGTTAAGCAGACTTGACAATTTTCTGAAGAACGTTCGTGGAAATATCCTATATGTTGATCCTAACAGTCTAGATGCTACTGATAGTATCACTAATCAGGGTAACTCACTTGCAAGACCCTTTAAAAGTATTCAGAGAGCTTTAGTAGAATCTTCAAGATTCTCCTACCAGAAAGGTTTGGATAATGATAGATTTGAAAAGACAACTATCATGTTGGCTCCTGGTGAACACTTTGTTGATAATAGGCCTGGGTGGATTCCAGATGGTTCCGGTAATTACAGGCTAAGAAATGGCACGACTAGCAGTGATTTTTTACCGTTCGACATATACACCAACTTCGATGTAAAGTCTAATAGTAACCAACTCTTCAAACTGAATAGTGTTCGTGGTGGTGTTATCATTCCCAGAGGTACTTCTATTGTCGGACAGGATCTTCGTAAATGTAAGATTCGTCCTCTATATGTTCCAAACCCAGAAAATGACGATATTGAAAGATCTGCTCTGTTTAGAGTGACGGGTGGTTGTTATCTACAAAGTTTCACTACATTTGATGGTGATCCAAATGGTAGTGTTTATAGAGATTATACTGACAATACGGCTGTTCCTAATTTTTCACACCATAAACTAACCACATTTGAATATGCAGATGGTGTTAATAATGTAAGTATTAACGATGAATTTATCGGTAACTACACTACCAATAGAACTGATCTTGACATGTATTATGAAAAGATTGGTATTGCATATGGACCTTCTTCTGGTCGTGCAATCAGTCCTGACTATCCTTCATCTGGTGTAGATATTGAACCAAAGGTTGATGAATTTCGTATCGTTGGACCAACTGGTGGTACTACAGGTATTAGTAGCATAAGATCGGGTAGTGGTTCAGTTGCAACCACAACAATTACTGTCAATTTAAGTGATGGCATTGCTGGATTAAATGTTGACACATATTTTCAGGTCAATAATGTAACTGATGATGCATATAATGGTACATTCGTTGCAACCCAAATTCTCTCTCAAGATAGTGAAGGAAAAACCACGTCCTTTACATATGAATCTTCAACACTTCCGTCAACTGCTCTTCCATCAGTAACTGGTGTCTCTATAGAACTTTCGACTGATACAGTTTCTGGTGCTTCACCATATATCTTTAATGTGTCATTGAGATCTGTTTATGGTATGTGTGGTATGCATGCTGATGGCTCTAAGGCTTCTGGCTTTAAGTCAATGGTTGTTGCACAGTTCACGGGGGTCAGTCTTCAGGTTGATGATAATGCATTCGTAAAATATAATTCAGTTACTGGTTCTTATGATGATTCGACAACAGTAACGAATATTCATTCTGATACTGACGCACAATATAAACCAAGTTATTCTAACTTCCATATCAAGGCATCCAACAACTCTATCATTCAGTTGGTGTCTATCTTTGCAATTGGTTTCTCAGATCATTTTGTAACAGAATCTGGTGGTGACTTCTCTGTCACTAACTCTAACAGTAACTTTGGACAAACTTCTTTATGCTCCAAGGGATATAGAGAAGATGCATTTAATGTAGATGATATTGGTTACATTAGTAATATTGTTCCACCAAGAAAAATTGATACTACAGATGTCAATCTTGAATATACTTCAATTGATGTTTCTAGAACTGTTGGTGTAGGATCTACAAGTAGACTCTACCTATACAACCAAAATAATCCAGACACCAGACCTGAATCTAAAATCCAGGGATATAGAGTTGGTGCCAAGAGTGATGATAGACTTTATGTTCTTATTCCTGATGGTGTAAGTACTGAGGCATATAATGCAAGAATTGTAATGCCAGAGACTCATATTGGTTCGAGTAATGTAACCAGTACGAAAGTTTCAAGAGTTGGTAGATCTGTAGGAACAGGTAATAGTATTGCAAGTAATATACTCACCTTAACTGAAGATCATAGTTTTCAGAATGGTGAATCTATTAGAGTTGTGAGTGACAATTCAAGACTTCCTGATGGTCTTGAAAGTAGTTATGTTTACTATGCAATTATAACTGGTCTGAATAATGATCAAATTAAGATTGCACAAACANCAAAAGATGCCGAGTTCGGAACAGAGTTAGCTCTCAACAATCTTGGTGGTAATTTGAGTGTTCAGAGTAGAGTTAGTGATAAGAATTCTGGTGATATTGGTCACCCAATTCAATTTGACTCTAATGTAAGCCAATGGTATATAACTGTTGGAACTGCAACATCTGATAACACACTATATTCTAAGCTAGTAAGTCTTGGAACTACTACCCTTGGAGATTCAACTTCCAGAACATATATCATAAGAACACCTGATACCAGATCATCTAATGATAGGACTTATCAGTATAGATATGTACTTCCTGCTTCTTCAGGTATTGGAACTGCCAGAATTCCTAAAGATAGTTTCATTGTTCAAGAATCCAATAATGTCAACGGACAGACAGATACTGAAGTAGGACTTCAGTACAATCCAGGATCTGTTACCATGAGTAACAATGGGCAACTCCGAAATCCGTCTTACATTACCAAGGCAAAGTATAGTGGTGGAATTGCATTCTATGAGACAGAAAGAAATCATCGTCTATCTATTGGTTCCACTATTGAAGTCAATAATGTAACCAGTACAAACTTTACTGTTGGTATAGCGCAATCTGGTTATAACGGTAAATTCAGAGTTATTGGTATTCAAAGTGCCAGATCATTCTCTGTAGAGGGTGTACCTACTGATCCTGGAACTTTCACCAACAATGTTTCTAGTAGAACTACAAGTCTTCCTACTTTCAAACGTAAGAACTTCAATAATGATTATTTTGTCTATGACGTTCAACAGGTTAAGGAGTATGTTCCTGGACAACAGGATGGTGTTTATTATCTGAATATTCTTAATACGTCAAATACACCTCAAGTATCGCCATTTGATAACTCACAGGAATATAGTTTCAGACAACCTATTATCAATCTCTATCCACAAGTTGATAGAGATAATCCAGTATCAGATCCAACTCCCTCTATAACTTATGCACTCCCTGATAAGATCGGTAAAACGGTTATCAGTGAACCAAAAAATAGTGTTACCAAAGAAACACTTGACAAGATTAACAATGAAAACAATTTGGGTGTTGGTATCACTGATATCCAATCTGCAGCGGATGGTTCAAACATTGTTATCTTTACTGACCGTGACCATGGACTACAACAAGTTACTAGAGTAAGTATTGCTTCCAGTGGTGCTGGATATGGTAATGGTAGTGGTGGAACAGAAAACATCTACAATGCAATCCTTTCTGGTTCAACTTCTGGTACTGGTGGTCTGGCAAGAATCACAGTTGATTCATCTGGTGGAATCACTGATGTTCATATTATGAATGGTGGTAGTGGATATGTTCTGACAGAAACACTGAATATTGTTGGAACTTCTCAAACCATTGGTTATAGTCAAGGTTCGGTCACTGTTGATAAGGTCTATAATAATATTAACGACACTATTCAAATTTCTGGTGTCGTATCTGACGATTATACACAATATAATCAACTCTATAGAATTTCTGAAATCATCAGTAATAACTCTATTAGAGCAATCCCTATTGATACTATCACTTCTGGTATCAATATCACTGGTATTGGTTCTAGTACAACTACAGATGCACTGTTCAGTCTTACAGGTTCAACTCTTGGTATCAGTACATTTGTATATGACAATGTTAGTGGTCTGGCAACTGTCACCACAAACCAAGGCCATGGCCTGAGAGTTAATAACACTGTTAGAATTGGTGGAGCTACGACAGACTTCTTTAATAAAGATTTCCTTGTTACTGATAACGTAGGTATCAATACATTTACAATCAATGTAGGCACCAATACAGTTAATCCAGGAACTGGTGGAACTATTCGTGCATACTATCCCGGTAACACTGCTCAGGGTGGAAAACTTCTATCAGGTTCTGATGAGAACTTTGGGGAAAGAGATATTACCCCTTATGCCGGTATCACTACTGTCATTTCCTCGATTGTCGCTAATGCAACAACAGATCAAATCAATATCAGAAATCTTACAGATTTTAACCTTCAAATAGGTGATTATCTGAAGGTTAATGATGAAATTGTAAGAATTAAGACAACTGTAGCCTCTAACCCTGTTAGAGTGTTCAGAGGTATGATGGGCACAAGACCTACCAGTCACCTAGATGAGAGTGTAATTAAGAAAATTTCTGTCTCACCTGTTGAATTTAGAAGAAACTCAATTATCCGTGCATCCGGTCATACATTTGAATATCTTGGTTATGGTCCTGGTAACTACTCTACTTCATTACCAGTAAAACAGAAAAGACAACTTTCTGTTGATCAACAGTTAACCGCACAGTCAAAAACTACCTCTGGTGGTGTTGTTGTTTACACTGGTATGAACGATGCTGGTGACTTCTTTATTGGTAACAAGAGAATTTCCTCCAATACTGGCAAAGAAATTATTTACGATACTCCGATTCAAACCTACACTGGTGAAGACTTTGTTAATGGTGAGAATGCATCATTTGGTATTGATGTTCTTGAGACACAAGAGGTTATTGCTTCTAGAGCACTGAGAGTTAATGGTGGTCCTTCAAATAATATTCTTTCAGAATTTGATGGTCCAGTTGTATTCAATCAAAAACTGACATCTACTTCAGAAAAAGGTATTGAGGCCAACTCAATTTTCCTTCAGGGAAATACAGTTGTTTCTAGAAATTATACTGTTGGAATTGCAACTCCTACAGATGCAGGAAACCCCGGTGATGTAGTTTACAATGCAAACCCAACAAAGGGTGGAACCATTGGTTGGACTTACACCGTAGACAATCGTTGGTATGCCTTTGGTGCTGTTACCTCTGATAATGGAGAGTTTATCTTTGAAAAGGTTGGTATTGGGACTACAACTGTAGGAGATTGTACTCTGAAAGTTGGTTCTGGTACTTCGGAACTTTGTGTTAATGAGCATGGTGTTGGTATTGGTGGTAGCATGGCTACTGCGACAGAGAAACTGGTAGTAACTGGTGCCGTTGTTGCAATTGCATTTACAGGTGATGGTTCTGGACTTACTAATCTTCAAAATGATAGTCTATTCAAAGGGGTTCAATCTGGTTTAGGAACTGGTATTCATCCAATTGATAATAAAAATGTCGGTTTTGGTACTACTGTATTCGGTGCAGAGTATACAGTTAAGATTGGTACACCCGGAGTCGGACAGACCGATCTATATGTTACAAACGAATCCAGATTTATTGAAACATCCACGTTTAGTGGTGATGCTAAGGTAGATGGAACTCTGAGCGTAGAGGTGGTTGATGTTAAAGGTGGAACGATTCAGGCTGGTGTCATTACGGCAACCAGTGAACTAAGGGTTGGCGTAGCTAATACTTTATTCTCTGCTACTACCACTGCTGGTGTTGGTATTGGAACCGCATCTCCTAGAGAAAACTTGGATGTTGAAGGTAGAGCAAGACTTAAGTCTTACTATGAAATTTCTCAACCTGTTACTTCTACATCAAATCGTATTGATGTTGATATTGCAAGAGGTAATTCCTTTACACATACAACAACTGAAAGTGTCAATGACTTTAGGGTTATCAATCCTCCATCAGGTGGAACCTTTGCATTCACCCTAAAGATTGTTCAGGGAACTACACCAAGAGGTGTTGGCATTGATACTTTTGTCAACAATATTGGTAATACTGTTAACGTCTTCTGGCCTGGTGGTGTTACTCCTGTTGTGACTCAATCTGGTAGTGCAACTGACATTTACTCCTTTATAAGTTTCGATGGTGGTTCTACACTTTATGGTGGTGTAGTCGGTCAGAACTTCACCTAAATACCTTGATAGGAGAAGTCTGAACAATGATACCTGTCTCTTTAAGACATTCAAGAACACCCAATACTAATATATACTTGAATGGTCCGCTTTTAAGAATTGTGGACCAACCTTCAAGTATAACTACTGATATTGGTTCAACTATTGTGATTAGTGGTTTTGCCACAGCATCATTTGATCAGAATCCAACTGCAATTTTGGATGGGGAAATAACATACAGATGGCATGATGTACTGACCAATCTTCCATTAGAAGAAGGAACAAAGTATGTTGGAACTGCAACATCACAATTAACTGTAAATAACGCGCAATCACCACAAGATAATCTAGACAAATTTTATTTTGTTGCAGATTACATTCCAAGTGCATCACTTGATGGTTATCTAAATGATCCAACTTCAGGGAATGCAATATGAGTATCAATTCAAATGACTTAATACTTACAGTACTTCCAAGTATCGTAATTACATCACAACCACAAGATGTGAGAGCGGCTGTAGATATCAATGCAGAATTTACAATAACTGCAACTATTAGTGATAGTAGATATTCCATTCAGTATTATTGGACTGTTGATGATGTAATTCAATCCAATTCAAATAATAATGTATTTCTTATTTCATCTGCAGATGAAGGAGAAAAAACTATTAGAGGATATACATTTGTTGATATTACATCTAGGAATGAAGGACAGGACACCACATCCAGAGTAATTCAAGCATCTGATCCTGCAACTTTGAATATTGGACCACCAAGAAGTATTGTAAGATTTGAAGGGTTTACTCCTACTGGTGGATATAAATCTATTGATGCAAATCTTGATGATGGTGACTTCACACTTGATGATACAATGTTTGATAGTACATACAATATTGTTACTTATTATGCGAGAGAGAAGGATCTTGACCTTACTCTTTATATGGATGGAGCTCCTGGTTTAACTAGTTCTGCTAATCGTACCGGAGGAGAAGGTGGAAAATCCGCAATCATACTTGCACATAAACAAAACATAGAACATACTGTTCTAGGTACCACAAATAACTCTGGTGTTTTTGTTTATAGGGGATCCAACTTACTTCTAGTTGCTGGACAAGGAGGTCAGGGAGGAAGTAATAGTGCTGGTGCAGCTGGTGGTGGTGTTAATATTGCTGGTGCCGATGGATCTAATTCAAGTGGTGGGAGATTGATTAGTAGTGGTCAATTGGAATTAAATGGTTCTTTTGGTTCTATTGTGAGTACTGTAAATCTTCAGTCAAATGATACTTTAGAGACTACTCCTAGTGGCGGTAAAACTATTTCTTGTACTAAAGGTAACTATTGGACTAGTTTAGGCATATCACCATGTGCAGATAACTCCACAGATAGAATTAAATTTAGAATAAATGATGGAACGGAAGTTTCATTAAGTGATGATATTATAAGAGGATTTAAACCAGGATACACTGTCACCAGTACAGAAGGTAGAGGAGTTTCTGCTGAAGGAAAGGGTGGCAGAGGTGCTACTGGTGGTGCTGGTGGAACCTCAGGTTTTGGTGGTGCTGGTGGTTCAGGTTATACTGATGGAACTGCAAAAGTAGTAACAACACAACTTGGTGGTAATACTGGTAAAGCAAAAATTAAGTTTAGTCTTGTTCCTGCTGTACCACCAACACCAACATCCGGCATATTTACTCATGATTTTGACTACGGAGCGTTCCTGGGTCCTGGCCAGGGAGTCAGGGTCGCCAGCACCACTTACATCAACTTCAATGGTGCAATTGCAGCTGCTCAGATAGTGGCCCCAGCGCTTCCACCATCTGGAATTGACCGATTTGGCAACAGTCGAAATAACTATTTTGTTATTATTACTATGAATGATCTCTACTCTAGTATTACTGTAGAACTCCTCCAGGCCGCGCCAGAGGCCCCTGGTGTGGAATTGACTAAAATTGAAAATATGGGTGGTGGTAGAAGATGGGGAGTTTGGTTCAACCTTCCTCCAATTGAGAACCTTCCGGTTGGACAAAGTTTCTTTGCATACAAATGGTCAGTGACTGCAGGTCCATTAGGGTTTCCTCCTAATCCAGGACGAGCATATCCAACAAACAACGGTAATTTCGGTAATACTCAGAACTTCGGTCTTCCTGGGTAAGAAACTGGTGTCTAATAGAACTGTATAAATAATAAATAAATAAGAGGTGGATAGTGAAACCTCTGAGGTATCAATGGCCGTTAACAAAAACTTTGTAGTAAAGAATGGCGTAGAGGTTTCAACAAACCTTATCTACGCTGAAAGTAGTATTGATAAAGTTGGTATTGGCACTACTACACCTAGTGCTAAACTTGAAGTTATAGGAGATATTGTTGGTGTAGGGTTGACTCTATCAGGGTCAACTACTGGAACCGATGCAAATTATTCAGGAATCGTTACTTCTAGTACCGGCTTAGATGTTGGTGTAGGTGGAACCACAATTACTGTTGATGTAACCAACAACAGTACAGGCTTTAACAATACATCCCCTGACACCAATTACGTTTTAGATGTTCAATCCGGTGTTGGTCAGTCAGCAGCTAATTTTGATGGTGGAGTTGATATTACAGGTGACCTGACTGTCACCGGAGCAATTTCTGGAACAATCCAGACTTTAAATAATCCAACAATCACTGGTATAGTTACTGCAAATGATGCAGAAATTTACACACAGTTTGATATTATAAACAACAGCACAGTTGCTTATCAATATCAGGCAACTGGTATTGGTTTCACACAGAATGTTGATAATCCGGTCATTTATCTTGTTAGAGGTAAGAAGTATCACTTCAATCTGAATGCCTCTGGACACCCATTCTATATTAAAAAGCCTGAAGCAGGTATTGGTTCAGTTGGTGTCAGTCTACTATACCAAGATGGTGTTGAGGGGCAAGGAACACAGGTAGGTATTCTTACTTTTAAAGTTCCATTCAATGCACCAAGTAATGTTTATTACCAGTGTGCTATTCATGCAGGAATGGGTAACACCATGTACCTGTTGGATGGGACTGGAACAGGTGGAGGTGGTGGTGCAGGTGGTATTTCCAGTATTGCTGTTTATTCATCTAATACTTTAGTAGGTAATACTACTAGTTTGAATTTTGATGGTGTTAATCAAACTGTTACTGTTGATGGTGACAAAATTGATATTAGTATCAAAGGTCAAGCATCTACTGGTATTGGTTCACCTATTTCTTATTCGGATGGTCAGAGTTCACCATTTGCGTATATTGATGCAGAATCCAATGTTCGTGAAAATATGGTTCTGGATACCACTAATGCTGGTCCAGGAACTTCATATGTGGTTGTTGCTTCGCCGAAATTGGTTATCCAATCAGGTGTTGGTATTACAGTTGGTACTAGTAAGACAATGATTATTGATATTTTAGATCTTGGTTCTTTCAGTTGATTTTCTACCCAATAGCATAAAATAAAATGTCACAACTTAATGTAAACATAATTAAGAACAGGGTAGGAAACAATGGTCCTACTATTTCAGGTAATACTACTATTAGTGGTATTCTGACCGCAACAAAATTTGTGGGTGATGGAGAAGAACTGACTGGTCTACCATCAGCAGGTCTTGGAACTGCACTGAGTGAGGACAAGACAAGTCCTTTAAATGTAATTTACTACACTGATTCAAACCTTGGTATTGGTGAAACTATTACAGTTGATATACCAGGTAGTGCAAAGGCTGCATATACGCAATACCCTCAAATTACATTGAGTGATGGTGCTGACCTGATTGTTACTGCGGATAATGACTTTATCCCAGACATTCTTGGTATTAGTACAGCTGGAGGTGAAACTGGAACAGGTAATGGTGGCAGAGTTCGTGCAGACAACTTTACAAATAGGGCTGGAACTGGGGCCCCCAATGCAAATCATGGTTTAATTGTAACTGGTATTATAACAGCAACATCAGGAACTTTTAGTGGTAATGTATCAGTTGGTGGTACATTAACGTATAGAGATGTAACCAATATTGATTCTGTTGGTATGATTACTGCCCGAAAGGGTATTCAAGTTCTTGCTGACGGTATTAATGCTGTTGGTGTTGTTACTGCTACTGGCGGTTTCGTTGGTAACCTAACTGGTACTGCAACAGTTGCTACTAATGCCCAAGGATTAACGGGAACTCCCAGTATCACAGTAAATGGAGTTACTGCAACACAATTTAGTGGTAATGGTTTAGGTATTACAAACATTAATGCTGGTAATATAGTAGCTGGTATTGTTACTACTGCAAGGCTTGGTAGTGGAAACAATGATGCAACTACATTCTTAAATGGTCATGGAGAATTCAAAGAAGCAGGTGGTGGTGCTTGGACATACTTAGCAACTGTGACTGCTAGTAACAGTGCAACTATGGAGTTTACATCCAATATTGATAGTACATATGATACATATGCTTTTGTGGGCTCTCATTTGATACCCACGGTAGATATATCTTTCTTACAAATGCAGTATTATGATACTGGTGGTAGTTGGACTCAAAATGCTTACGGTGGTGTTTTGCGTGGAAATAATTTAAATACAACTGTTACTCAGGGAATTTCACCTTCAGCCAGTTTGACTTTGTTCCAGACATCCAACATGAATGGTCAGGGAGCAATTTCCAACGTGACAGCACGTGGTGGAGTAAATTTTGTATATTATGTTTTTAATCCGTCAAATACTACTTACTATACACATGCATTAGGACAGCTTTCATCTATGCCTCCAGCGGCTTCCACAGACGACGGGGCATCATTTGATTTTGTTCACCAATTCCATAGAACGCAGGCTGTTACTGGAGTGAGATTTCTAGTTAATAATTATACAACTGGAAATATAGCAAGTGGGAACGTTAGAATGTACGGAATCAAAAATTCTTAAGGAGGATATTCCATGACAAGATACAAAGCAACACCAGAAGGAAACAATCCATTTACTGCTGAAGAAGAAGCAGAATTTGATCAAATGGTGGTTAATATCAAAGCTGCAGAACCTGCCAGAAAGTCTGTATCAGTTAGAGGAGACAGAGATAAACTTCTGTCTGAATGTGATTGGGTTGTAACTAAGGCAAAAGAAACATCCACTAATGTTCCTGCTGCTTGGAAAACATATCGTCAGGAACTGAGAGATATTACAACTCAGGCAGGATTTCCCAATACTGTCACCTGGCCAATCAAACCATCCTAATAGACTAAAACATTTAACAAACCTTTTACTTTAGTCTTTCATTATTGAATTTATAATAATTAGACTAAATAAATAACTAAAAAGTAATAAAGCTATGTCCAGAGTTAGAGCCGATAGATTAACTAATAAGGAAGGTACTGGCGCACCAACCTTCCCCAATGGTGCTGTGATTACTGGTATTGCAACTGCTACGACATTTAGTGGTAATGCAACCACTGCAACAACAGCAACTAATGCTCAAGGATTAACTGGAACACCTAATGTAGTTGTTGGTTCTGTCACAGGAACCACAGGAACTTTTAGTGGTAATGTAACAGTTGGTGGTACATTAACTTATGAAGATGTAACCAATATCGATTCAGTTGGTGTTGTAACTGCTAGAACAGGAGTAAGAGTTAATGCTGGTGGTATTATCGTCACTGCTGGCATTTCTACATTAGGTGCAGGAGTAAGTCTAACTGGACCTTATAAAGAAAACATCACTGCAATGGGTGCATTGGAGGTTGATTGTTCTACAGGAAATTACTTCACAAAGACTATTAGTGGCAATAGTGTTTTCACCTTTGCTAATGTACCAACAGGTTGTGCATATTCATTCACATTAGAACTGACACATACAGCAGGAACTGTAACTTGGCCAGCATCAGTTAAGTTCCCGGCAGATACCGCACCGACCCTAACGACGGGCAAAACGCACCTCTTCATGTTCATTACGGACGACGGTGGCACCAGATTTAGAGGTTCATCACTAGTAGATTACGTTAATTGATATGAGTAACTTAACAAGAGGAATGATGATGGGTGCTGCTGGAGCAGCATCAGATCCAACTTACGTTGATGATGTTTTTAGTAC
>JGI24003J15210_10000901_pt1 | contig 12787 bp, 4 predicted proteins | sample LinPmetageLP28_FD_15210 | JGI IMG/M metagenome (IMG submission 15210)
ATTAAATGGCAGAAGTTAAAAACTCGTTTTTATCGTCTAAAATGAATAAAGATCTAGACGATAGATTAATTCCCAATGGTGAATATAGAAACGCTGTAAATATTTCTATTAACAAATCAACCGGAGAAAACGTAGGTACAGCACAAACTGTTCTAGGTAACGAACAAACAATAGATTTCAGCGCTTCTTTAAACGCTGCTAGTTTAGAGGTTATAGGTGTTTTTCCTGATGAAGCTTCTAACACTATATATGCTGTATTAACAAATAATATAATAGATCCATATGTTCCAACAGGTGCCGTAGGAAACAATGTTACATATCCTAATAATCAAAGTTCTATAACAAACGGACCTATAGAGATAACAGTAGCAGGTGCTACATATACAAATGAGATAGATGGCACAACAACAGCTGTATCGGGTTCTGGTACAGGATTAACAGTTTCAGTTACAGTTGATTCAAATGGAGCAATAACAGAAGCTATAATTCAAACGTTTGGTTCTGGCTATGCTGTAAATGATGTTGTTCAAATAAACGGTGGTGATTCAGCAGCTAGATTAACTATTAAATCTCTTTTGCCAAATGATCATTTTATAGTTGCTTATAACATAACAACTACAAATCTTGTTACTATAGTACAAGGTTCTTTTTTAAACTTTTCAACATTATACCCTATTACAGGTATTAATTTGTTAGAAGAATTATTGTTTTTTACAGACAATAGAAACCAACCTAGAAAAATAAATATAACTAGAACACCTCCGTATTACACAACAGAAGATCAAATATCTGTTGCTAAATATTATCCATATGAAACAATAGAACTATATCAACCAAGTTCTATTACTGGTGCTATTGTTCAAACAGAATCAATAAATGCTGTGTCTAACAGTGATGTTATAACATTTAATCCCGCGGCTAGCGGCGCTGCTCCAACAATTTCTTTAGGTGTAACAGGGATAGCAGCAACTTTATTAGCAGCAGGTCAAGGATATGCAACAGCAGCAAGTGTTCCTGTAGAAGGAGGATCTGGAGCGGGTTTACTTATTCAAATTCTAACAGTTTCTGCATCAGGTCAAGGCATTGCAACTTTTCAAATAGTTAATGAAGGCGTTGGATATGTAACGGGTGATATAGTAACCGTTGTTCAAGGATCTAGTAGTAATACAGCTGAATTAACAATAAGTGTAGTAAAAGAAAATACTTTTATAACAGATGTAACAAATTGGCCAAACTCAATAACTGTTAATCAAACTCAAGATCTTCCTGCTGGAATGAGTATTAAGCTTTCAGAGCCCGAAACCACCATGCAAGATGCTATAAGTGAGTATCTTCCTGTTGAAGCAAATGCTGGAGGAACAAATGCTTTTTCAATAAATAGTCCTACAACTTTTAGAGTAACAATAGAATCTTATGTTGGTTCTAGTGAAATTATTGGTTCTAATATATTTTTAAGAAACTCATCTGGAAATTACATAAACTCAAACATAACAGTTGTTTCAAAAACAACTTCAGGTACTGAGTTTGTTATACAAGCAAGTTCACCACTCGATGACCCATCTTCGCCGGTTGCTGGAGAATATGTAACAAATGCTGTTGTTAGATTTGCAATACCAAATCCTTATTTTAATCAAGTATTTAAAGACAATGCAAATATAGATTTTCTTAGTGATAAGTTTGTAAGGTTTTCATATAGATATAGGTTTGATGACGGCGAATATTCTTTAATGGCACCTTTCACTCAACCATGTTTTATACCAGAACAAGACGGTTATTTTATTGGTGCCGATATAAATGGTGATGGAGTTTCTGATACTGAAAAAGCCTACAGAAGCACAGAGGTTAGTTTTATGGAAAATAAAGTTAATAAAATACTTTTAAATATTCCTCTACCTTCAAGTGCAAGTTCTTTGAGCTCTAGTTTTAAAGTAACAGAAATAGACATATTATATAAAGAGTCAGATCAAACAACTATAAAAGTAGTTGATTCTGTTCCTCTTTTAAATAATGTTCAAGGTACTAGTGATTATTATCAATATGAATATGGTTCTAAACCTCCATTTAAAACATTACCACAAAGTGATACTGTAAGAGTTTTTGATAAAATACCTGTAAAAGCAGTGTCTCAAGAAATAGCTAGCAATAGGGTTATATATGGTAATTTTCAAGATAAACACACTCCTCCATCTTTTTTAAATTACACACTTGCGGCAGGAGCTAAAGGTGTTGTTGGAGCAACTGTAGATCCAAAGTTTACAATATCAAATAATAAGGTAACTAATTATACTAGTTTAGTAGAATATCCTAACGCCTCACTTAAAGAAAATAGAACATATGAAGTAGGCGTAGTATTGGCTGATAGATTTGGAAGACAGTCTACTGTTATTTTTTCTAGAACAAAACTATCTCTTTTGCCTAGTTTCATTGCTTCTTCTCGCTACTCACCATATAGATCTCTTGGAGATAATGAAGTTACTTCTACAAATCCTTCAGGAGGAATTTTAAATTTTGATGGAGATTCTTTAAAAATACAATTTATAGACATTATAAATAGTTTTAAAAACCAAACAACAGGTGTGCCTGGTCTTTACAATGGAAATGCTAATTCTCAAGACTATAATCCTCTTGGTTGGTATTCTTTTAAAATAGTTGTAAAACAAACAGAGCAAGATTATTATAACGTTTATATTCCAATGGCAATGGCAGCTTATCCTTTAGATCGTACTAAGGAAATAAACACGACATCTCATATAGTTTTATATAATGATAATATAAATAAAATTCCTAGAGATTTACAAGAAGTTGGACCTACTCAAAAAGAATTTCCTAGTAGCGTTAGAATGTTTGGTAGAGTAAACAACCCTGACAACATTAGTACTATAAGTCAGTTTTATCCAGGTAGAGCCGCTAGTTTATCTACAACAATAGCTACTATAAAAGATTTATTTGATTTTAAAGAATTTCCTGATCTTGAAGGGATTTCAAATAATCCATATATTTTTTATAACTATGATTATACCGGTGGAGCATCAACTTCAACTCCACCAGTTCTTGGTAGTGTAACAACATCTGATGGTAGTTCTTTAGTAGCTAGAATAGAAAGTTCAAATGATACAAAGTTTGGACAGCAAGTTCCACCAGCTGGCTATTACAGTGGTAAGCCTAAATTAAATGTTTTTGAAACAGCACCAACTATTTCTAATTTAGATATATACTATGAAACATCAACGGCTGGAAGAATAGATTTATTAAACAAAGCTATAGCCGAAGGTCCAGCAGCTAATATATTTACTACATTAACATACTTTACTTTTATATTAAATGAAGGTTTCATAGGAAGAAATGCAGACCCCGCTAATCCAGCTTCGTTTATTAATAATACAAGATGTACAACTCCTTTTCAGCCTATAAATTTCAACGGTGCTGCTTTAGGCGTAGCTTCAGAAAACGAATGTGAGATTTTATCTGTTGTTAACCAAAATGGCAGTGAAACTAATGAAAATGGAGTTCCATATCTTGCAAACCCTAGTACAGGGGTTTCATCTGATGGTATTTTTGGTGTTGAACGAGTTTTAGATAGTACCGGTACTGCTACTGGGAAGTTTAGAATTGTATTAACTAAAGCTGGTTTAGCGGATGGTGGAACTACGGTTGCTACAACTCCTGGTCTTGTTGTTGCAGGTGGAAATGGTAATACAGGTTCTTATACTTATACTTTTGTTTTAAAATTTGAAAACCCAGCAGCTGCAGATCCTTTTATTTTTGAATTTACTGAAAGACTAAAAAATCGCCCTCCTCCGTCAACATGTCCATCGCCCACGCCTGCTAATGGAATTCAAGTAATAGATATAGATGCAAATAAAAGTTATCCATGCTGTTGTCCCGGCGACATTCCACCTGGCAGCTCGGGTTGTAATCCTGTAGAAATACCTCCTACTGTTTTTGATTTAGCAGATGGGTTAACTGGACCTCTTTTCGGTGTTACTTGTGAAAACGGATCTGGCACTGATAGTTTAGACAGGTTAGATATGACTTTTTCTATTACAAGCTTAATAGAAACTACTGTTTCCGGACTAGACATTGTGTACGATACTCTAGCTGAAATAGAACAGAGATTTATTATAACTCAAGGTCCTGGACCAGCAGGTTTTCCAGCACTTTCTAATCAACAAGCAGTAATAAGTGTTCCACAATTTAATCTTTTACAAAATAATATAAAATATGTTCTTACTATAAGAGCTTGTGATGGTGGCACAGATAATCTATGTGAGTTTTGTGATATAACATTTAGATTCTTAGAGCAACCTGTTGTTATATTTGATGACGGTGCCGCAACTATAGTTCCTGCACCACCTACTCCTCCTCCAATTTTACCTGGCGGTGTACTTTCTAATAGATATAGTTATGACATTTGTGGAGGTAGATACTGGAGTCCAATTGGAGGTGAAGGTTCAATTCCTGGTACCGCACAGTCAATGTTGTATTTTCCAATTAATGTTCAAACTCTTTATGCAGACGTTAAATTCAGGCTTGAAGGTGTTTTATATAATTCAGCTACTACCGCCGAAGTGGTGATCCCAGGTGATATTGCAATTAATATTGTGTTTGCTGAAGGCGGATATGATGCAGAGCCTTTACAAGTTTTTAACGATAATGCAGCTGGTGTTTATGCTGAGCCACCTGATAGTATCCCGATTGTTGGGTCAAATGGTATTAAACATGTAATATCAGGTCCAACAACAATACCGGCTAATGGGGTGGTTAATTTTACCTCAACCAGTACTCTTAGATTAAATGTAACAGAAGATAATCAAGGATGGGGATCTCAAGGTAGTGGTGATGTAACAAATGTTGGAATGAATGTTTTTATTGGTGGATTTGGAGGTGACGAATATTGCTTTGGAAATACTAAAAAACCAGTTGTTGAAGTACGTTTAAGAGCTATGGTACCATAGTAAAAAAAATAAATAAAAAGTAATAATAAATATGGCAGCTATTTTAGAAGTAAAGTATTTTAATTCTTTTATATTAAAGAATCAAGTTCCTAATGTCGTGGCATCTGTGAGAAACATTACATCTGATATTTGGAATGGATCTCATGGTATACCAAAACAGATAGGTGGTTTTCCAATAGAACAAGACATTAACTATAATCGTAGTTGGTGTTTAGAAGAATCAAGAATAAGAGCTGGGTTTAATAACACATCAACTGATTATGGCGTTAGAGCTTATTTAGTAGAAGAAGAACCAAATTCTAGTATAAGATTTAATTCTTTAATATATTCTGGAATTTATAACTCTAGAACAGGTGTAAACAATACAAATGTATTTAGTGTAGCAGAAGATATTACTAAAAGTTTAGATCCAGCTAATGGATCAATACAAAAATTATATGCTGAAGACACTAATTTAATTATATTTCAACAATATAAAGTAAATAAAGCACTAATAGATAAAGACGCTATATATAGTGCAGAAGGTGGTGGTCTACCTGTTAGCTCTTTTAAAACTGTTATAGGTCAAACAGTTCCTTTTGCGGGTAATTACGGTATTGGAAATAATCCTGAAAGCTTTGCTGTTTATGGATATAATAAGTATTTTGTAGATCCAAACCAAAACGTTGTTATGAGATTAGGAGTTCAAGGTTTAGAAGAAATATCTAGAGCAGGTATGAACGGATTTTTTAGAAACCAAATAGTTAATGTAAATAGTTCTTCTGCTGGTTTAGGTAAATTAATAGGTGGATGGGATATTTATAATAAAGAATATGTTTTATCAATCCAACCTTCTGATAGCGCTTTAGAGTTATCTGAACCTACTTTATCTTATGATGAAAGAGCTCAAGGTTGGATTAGTTTTTATAGCTACAAGCCTAGTCAATCATTTAGTATAAGAAACCAACATTATACAACAAGCAGAAGTGCTTTGTTTTTACATAACGCTCAAAACAATATTTATAATACCTTTTATGGTGTTTCGACTCCTTCGTCTATAGATTTTACTTTTAATCCTCAGGTGAGTAATTCAAAAGTATTTAATACAGTTAATTATGAAGGCTCTAATGGCTGGCAGGTTAATTCATTTGTTTCTGATGAAACAGGACCAGGTAATTATAGTTCTATTTCAGGTTTTACTACAGACACAACGGTTCAAGTTTTAAGTTATACACAAGGTGCTTATGATTCTTCTGTTCCTCCTTTAACAGGTGCAGCTGCTCTTACATCAACAGCTATTCAACCTGTTTTTAGAGCAGGTTTCTATAGAAAAGAAAATAAATATTGTGCTAATTTAATAAATAACAGTCTTGTTGCAGAAGGTGAAATTGTTTTTGGTAATCAAATTTCTGGTATCAAAGGGTTTTTTGCAAATGTAAAAATATCAACAGATACAACGACAGATCCTAATGGTTTTAAAGAATTGTTTGCAGTATCATCTAACTACACTTTTTCAAGTGGATATTAATAATAAAAATAAAAAAATATGGCAGCAGTAGCAATGGCAATTGGTGGCGCTATTAAGTTAGCAGGTGGAATATTTGGGTCTAGAGCAGCTAAAAGAAGAGCTAGAGCTTTAGCAAGACAATTAAAAAAAGAAAACGCTAAGCTTAATCAACTACAAAACTCTAGACAGCAAATTGTAAACCCTTACAGCGGCGTTACAGACGTATCAGCATTAGCTAAAGATCTTTCTAGTAAAGTTTCTAATCCTTTTGCAAACTTAGGTGTAGCCACGAAGGCAGCTGAAATACAAATGGAACAGTCTGATATTGCTTTAGCAAATACATTAGACACATTGAGAGCTACAGGAGCAGGCGCCGGTGGAGCAACAGCATTAGCTCAAGCGGCTTTACAAAGTAAACAAGGTGTTGCAGCAAGTATTGAAACTCAAGAAGCTGCAAACGCAAAAATGAGAGCACAAGGTCAACAAGTGATGGAGCAACAACAATTAGCTGATGCTCAAAGAATACAAGGTATACAAATATCTGAAGCTGGTAGAACTCAACAATTGCAAGGTATGGGTGAAAACATTAAATTGCAAATGAGAGAAAATAGACAGCAAGATAATATAAACTACCAAAGAAATAAAATTTCAGCTTTAATGGGTGCTAAGCAAGCGGCTCAAGCACAATCTTCAAATATGATGATGGGTGCAATTAGCGGTCTTGGCGACGCTGCCTTATCATATGGACAAGGAAAATTAGGAGGTTAAGATATAACACATGGAAAATAAAAATATACAAACAAACTTATATCTAAAACAATTTAACGAAAGTAACGCGTTAGGTTTTGATAAAAGATTTATAGCGGCTAATTACAATATAGATTTTGATTTGCTAGGAAACGCATTTAGACCTACGGCTAAAACATATGCTAAATTAATGTCTTCTATACAAAACAATACATGTGTTGAAAGTAACTGTGAATATGAATATAAGCAATTAAAAATATTAAATCAAGCTCCTCAAGATGCAATTGATTTTTTAAGTGAACTTGTTTCTCAATTAAGTATCACAGAAGAATCTAATTTTGATCCAAACAACAATTACAAGTATACAGTTGCTAATTCTATAATGAACACTAAACCTGGTTTTTCTAAAGATCATGGTTACGACATGAAGTTACATATACTTGAAAATGGTTCACTAGAAATTATATTTATGGGTCCTATGTTTGAAGAGCCTCTTGTTATAAACAGCTCGTCTTTAGATTTACTAGCTAAAGCTGGAACTAGTATTGTAACATCTACACCAAACATAGAAAAACTAATGATGTCTGTTATGCCTCAGACTGGACTATTTGAAGGTAATTCAATACAAGCAAATGGTGAACTATCTCCAGTAGCTACTATAGCAGATGAGTTTGTAGTAAAAAACCCAGATGGTTCTTATGATTATGAAATAATAGACATAGGAAATGGTAAAGGAAGAAATATACTTAAGTTTGATTTAGACAAAATTACAAAAAAATCTATGCCTTTTATAAACGCTGAGATAGCTGGAGTATTATCAATAGAGCAAGAGGCTATTGCGCTTTGGAATATGTATTTAGCTAAACAAACAAGCTTAGAAGAAGACGATCAAATGGTACAAAATGCTAATGCAGCTGGTGAAAGTTGGAGTTATGAAAAAGATTTACCATTAACACAAGATAAAAAAGTTTTATTTGAACAAAAATTTGTAGAATACTTTATGAATAACTATTTAAAACAATTCATTACAGATAGATTACCTACCGTTGAAGAAGATGCAGCTGTATTTGATTTATCAGAAGCAAGATCTTCTAAAGCTCAAAAATTTTTACAAGATAATAAATTAAGTTAAATTAAATGACAATAGAACAAAAAACTATAGAACTTCAGTCTGTTAGTCCACCGCTAACAAGAGATCAAATTATTGCTGAACTTGGAAAATGGCAAGCAGAGCAATCAACTCAAGAAACTGAAGGTGTTTTAGCTGAAAAAGAAACACCTGAAGTTGTTGAAAATCAAGAACCAGTTGAAGAAGAAGTTGTAGAAAACGAAGAGGTAATTGAAGAAGAGGGAAATCAAGAAGTTGTTGCGGAGGAACAGGATGCGACTGTAACAACTACACCGGAAAATGCATCCGAGACAGAAGATACGGAATCTCTATCGGAAGATGGTTCATTGGAATCACAAGAACCTGAAGAAGAAGAGAGTTATGAAGTAATTCGTAAAAGATTTTTCGATACAGTTCAAAAGCAGAAAAATGAAACTAGCAGAAGAAACGCTATAGATGATGCTGTAAAAGACGCTTATAAAGATGTAAACTCTGATGTTGAAATAGTAAAATCAGATGAAGAGGTTGTTGATGGTGATTTTACTTACAAGTACGTATCAGATGTAGACGATGAAGGTAATTTAGATTTACAAGTTTTTTACAAAGGTAAAGATGATGAAGAGTTTATTAATGCTTCAGAGCGCGCTAAAAATAATCCTAAAAATGTAGCTTTACAGAATCAAGTAGCAGCTATACAGTCTCAATTAGGATTTTTACCAGCTGAAGTAAAAGAGCAGGCTAATGCTATTTTAAATTATACTCCTCCGCCTACACCACAAGATTTTGATCCTAATAGAGAAGGCACTCAGTCTTTTGATGACATGCTCCTTTATAATTACCAGGAAGAAGACATTAGAAATCAAATGACAGAGGCTGATAGGTTGGTTTATGATTCTCAAAAAAAATTAGAAGTTGCTAAAAATAATTTTAATGAAATACTAGAATCAGATCCAGAAATAAAAGCTTGGTATGAAGATTTAAAGAAAAAAATGGGTGACTATGATACCCAAAAAGCTGAAATACAGAAAAAAATAGATGCTCTTCCCATGGGAGAAACTGGCAAGTTAGCTGAGCTTGAGCAAGAGCTAGAAAATTTAGATGAAAAATTTAAAGATATAAATATATTAAAAGGAGAATCTATGCGAGTTGCTCTAGATGAAGAGCTTAGCGCTATGATGCCTGATATTAGAGCTAAAGCATATGAGTCAACTATAATAAAACCTGTTGAAGAGCCATCTCTGCTTAATATAGCTGGAAAAGTCATGAGGGCTACAGCTAAAAACCAACCTAACACAGCTACAGGTGCTATAGCTAGAGGCCTTATAACGCTAACTGGAGATATAGCAGATCCAGTTGATACAGATCTTTTACAACAACAAGAATTTTACGAGCAAGCTAAAAAAGAATATGCTAAGAAAAACAAAGTAGACTTAAACACTGTAACAGACGCAGATGTTAGAAGCATTGTAGAGAATAAATATATACAATTTTACACTGAACAAGAAACTAATAAATTATATAGAAATTACTCTGAAAGCTTAATAGAGAATATAGAAAAAGATTTTTTCGCAAAATATGTTGTTAGTAATATACCTGGAGTTGGTAAATCTTTAGCTAACCTTACACCTACTTTTGCTAAAATGTTTGGTTTTAAAAATATACAAGATATTTTTGGCGATACAACTCAAGAGAAAAAAGAACAATTAATTAAAGCCGCTGACAATCTAGATCTAAACCAAAAAATAGTAATAGATAAATTAGCTCAACAAACAGTTGCAGCAGAAACGTTTAAAAATCTAGGTCGATATAACACTACTTATTTAACTGAAGAAGATGCCGCAAAAGCAAGAGAAGAAATAAGATTGTCAAATTTAACAATAAGATCTAACATAGATATTATTGAAAAAGGATTTGATAAAATGTTAGAAAGAGTTGATAGTGTACAAAAATCAGAATTGTTTGACCAGTATTATGCTAAAAATTATGGTTTTGTAACTGAACTTGGTGGTAGAGCAGCGGCTTCAGGTTTAGATTTGTTTGTAAATGGTTTAGCAGAATACTCTGAAAGAATGGGTATTAACGTAGCAAGTCTTGGAGCCACTGGTATAGCTCTAGAAGGACTATACAATAAATTAACTGGAGAAGATTTAAGTAAAAAACTAACAGATAAATTTACCGGCAGTGTTGATTCTTTAGTAGAGTATTTAAATAATGAAATGGCGCCACCTACTACTCTTAGTGACATTGGATCTGGAATGGACGTAGCTAGATGGGCGGCTGGTAGCTTAGGTCAACAACTACCTATTTACGGCGCGATATACTTATCAGGCGGTACATATGCTCCTATACTTATTGGCGCTGCAGTAGCGGGTAATAAGTTTAGAGAAATGCAAAAAGAAATAGACCTTGGAACTGCTGATTATAATTGGTGGCAAATGTACGGAGCTGCTAATTTAACAGGAGTTTCTGCCGCAGCTACAGAATATGTTACTCAAGGGATGCTAAATAGGTTAAAATTTTCTTATCAAAATATACCTGGTTTTAAAGTAAGTTTCAATGAAACAATGAAAGGCTTTTTATCTTCTACTGGTAGATGGGCACGAGACATGGGTGAAGAAATACCTAGTGAAATGTTAGATGAACTAATAGGTAATATTGGTGATAAATACATACTTGGTAAAAAAGATGTGAATCTTTTTGATAACTTAGGCGAAACAGCCTTAAGTACACTCTGGACTGCTGGCGTAGCGATAAGAGCTCCATTAATTGGTCATCAACTTTTAGCTCCTTTTAGAAGCAAACAATCATATCAAACAATAGGCGAAGGAGTTGCTAGAATAAGCGAGCTTAACGAGCAATTAGCTACTAATAAAAATCTGAGTGTTGAGGCTGTTCAAAAAATAAAAGATGAGATTAGTGCTATAAGCGTTAATAACATGAAAGCTTTAAAAACAGATATTAATAGATTAGATGATCTTACTGGTGATGAGAAAAAGATTTTATTAAACAACAAGGCTAAAGAGTACGAAATAATAAGATCAATACAAGAGATTAATAACGATAATACTATTGATCAAAAAACTAAAGAAACTTTAATAAACTCTAAAAAACAAGAGTTACAAGGTATATCTACTAATTCTACTCAAATACTAGCGCCATATATAATTGCAGAGAATAAAGCTAAAAACGAGCCTATTATAGACGAAGCAATTAAAAACGTAGAGCAAGTAACTAAAAAAGTTTTAGGTGAAAGTATAAATGTTATAGATGACATGAATAACTTGCCAGAAGGTATACCTAAATTTGTTGATGCTTATGTAGATCCTAAAACAAATCAAATATACATAAACAAAGAGTGGGCAGCTTCAGTTGGCGCTGTCACGGCGGCTGAGCATGAGTTGTTGCATAAAATACAAAAATCTTTATTTGATACAAATCCTGCAAAAGCTCTTGAACTTGTAGAAGATTTTAAAAAGACTTTAGGCAAAAGAGAGCTTAGATTAATAGAAGAAAGACTAGATGCTAATTATCGTTTTAAAATGGACGATGAAGGTAATTTTATACTAGATGAAAATGGTAATAAGCAAAAGAAAGAAGAAATAGAATACGCAGAAGAATATTTTAATATTTTCTCTGATCTTGTAGGTAAAAAAGAAATAGGTTTTACTGATAATCTAGGTGAAAACCTACTTAGATTTGTAAATAAGTTAAAAGAACTAGTTTATAAACCAGCTGGTTTTAAAAATCTAGAATATCAAAGCGGTAGAGATGCATACAATTTTATAAAAGATTATAATAAAAGTATAAAAAAAGGTGAAGTATCTGAAAGAGGAGAAGCTTTAATTAGAAAAGGAACAACAACAACTAGAGATAGAACATCGACGTCTATAACTACTAGAGGTCAAGAGTTTATAAATCTTTCTAAAGAAGGTGTTTACGACAACGAAAGCTTAGTTGAAATAGTAAATTCTCCATCGTCAAATCAGACAGATAGATTTGCAGCTATGGAGGCTATAGTTGAAACTAACTGGCCTGTAATTAGCAAAGGATTAAAGTTTAATCCAACAGGTAGCATACCAATGGACGCTGTAAAAACAGCCGTAACTGAGCAGATGCAAGGTATATTTCCAGGTAGAAACAAAGAGTTATTAGCTGATTTTAATGCTGAAACTGCTCAAGTAAACACATACCTTGGATCGTTAATGCGACAACGTCAGGCTGAAATACTTGAACGAGCCAAACAAATAGGAGGTACGCTGCAGGAGGGTACTAGCATTGATTCTGAGGCAGCTAAGCAAGTTGTAGATACTAGTAAGTCTAGATCAAAAACAAAAGACTCTAGGGTTGCTAAAAAACCAACTGAAACAGTTAAGTATTCTGATACTTTTATAAAAAAAGCAGGTGTTAAAGACAAAGTAGAGCTTGAAGCTAAAATAACAGAAGAAACTAGAAAAGGATTTGAAGATGTAGAAGTAGAAAGGTTTGGTCACA
>JGI24003J15210_10000903_pt1 | contig 12760 bp, 15 predicted proteins | sample LinPmetageLP28_FD_15210 | JGI IMG/M metagenome (IMG submission 15210)
TAGCTTGTTTATATATATAGTAGTAGGCTATCGTCGTATAAAAATAAACCTAAAGGCGCCGTTAAGACGCCTATAAGTTTAAAAATAATTAAGGTATTAAGTTAATGCAGAGCCAAGTGCAATTGTTGATACTGCAGTAATCTCAGGTATAATATATGATGTACCTGTAGATATGTCGTCCGCAACAACAATAAAAGATCCCTCATCTGACTGACCTTTGAAAGATGTAAGATTAGCAAAAGCTTCGACTAAACCTTGCATAGCCTCTTTGTGAGTATTATTAGATGCAAGTTGCAAAACCACTTTATCAGTGTTAACAAAGTTGCCATCTTGGCCATCTCCGCTAACGGGAATTTGTTGCTTAAAATGTAAAGCTAAAGTATCGTTTGCAGTTGGATGCATACCAACGAAACTTGATAAAGGCCAGCAAGCTGAGTCCGCAGCTGCATCATCATTTGCGATTGTATCTTGTGTTCTGAAATATAGATATTTTTCCATTTTGTTTTGTTTTTAAAATTAATATTATGATTCTTTTAGTAATACAAAGTTGTTAGCTCCTTGTGTAACTAAACATCTTTCAGATAAGTAATGCACTTCCATTACGTCTTCTCCAGTATAAGAAGCAGATCCAACAGAACCAGTAACCCAAGACTTAAGTCTTCTGTCGTCGGTTTGAGAAGCTCTATATCTTACATGTAAGAAAGGACGAGTCATGTTTTTACCCATTGATTGATCGTATACAGTTGAAGTTCCAGCAGGAATTAAACATCCTGATATATCTCCAAAACCACCTCTTGCAGCAGCATCGTTTAAGTATTTCCAATCTGACTTGTAGAAATCATAAGATCCTCTACGGAAAGCAGAGAAACCTAAGTTCAATGCCATGTCAGCGTCGTTTTGGAATACACCAAAAGAAGCGCCACCTTGATAGTTAGAATTTAATCCAGCTACCATATCATCCATCGTAAGAGCTAAAGAACGATTAACATATAACATGTTTTCTTCAATAGCACCTTGCTTGTCAAGATTTTTAAGTAAAAGATCAAAGTCTCCTAAAGAAGCTAAATCTTCAAATACATTACCTCTACTTTCAATTGCAGCAAAAAGACCTTCAGTACCATTGATTCCATCAGGAGCATCAGGGTTTGTACCTTCGTTACCCGTATCAGAAACACTAGTGTTAACATCAGAAGCTACAGCTTTAACTGACTCTATCATAGAAGTTTCTAAGTAATCATCAAAACGTAATTTAGTTTCTCCCGCGGCTTTTAAATACCAAGAATATCCAGACTGTCCAGATTCATCAGTTGTTTCAACCCATCCAATTTGAGCAGTATCAGATCCAGAAATCTTAAAGTGATCTTTAATGATAATTGGGCTATTGCTAAATTGAGTAAATTGTGGTTTAAGCTCTCCTACCATAGATAGAGATCCTTTTGGAAATTCAGAACCATATACAAATAAGTTAATAGCTCCACCATTAGCAACTACTGTTGTAAATGCGTCAGCAGTATAAGTTTTTAAAGTAGCTGTATTACCAGATACACCAGAAACATAACATTTAAGAGTTTTAAGTCCAGTAGCATTGTCGCATATAATAACTGTATTACCTGCTCTTAATGAATTAGCTAAAGCAGATCCAAGAGTTACAACTCCAGTTGCAGTAGCAAGTACCACAGTAGAGTTAGCGGCTACAGCATTACTTTTATAAGCAATGTGTAATCTGTTTTGTTCAGACCAAATTACTTGATCAGATTCCATAGGCATTTCAGCGCCTACCATTTGTAAAAACCCTCCGATTGTACGATTTCCGTAGCGCTCTACTTCTTGCTCGTATAATTCAGGAAGATATTGTTGTGCCCAACCAGCAGTTGTTGAAGATGTAAAGTCAATATAGTTAGCATCACTTACAATTGGACTTGGTGTTGGGGTTAGTGAAAATGATCCACCTAATCCCAAAGATGTGTTAAATCCCATTTTTTTTAGTTTTTAATTGTTTGTTGTTGTTATTTTCTTATTTTAAATTTCAACCTCGAACTATCTTCTCCACCTAGCACTTTAAATTTCATTCCGCCGGCTTCTACAACTGGTTTATTAGTTCTAGCGCTCATATCAATATTTTTAGAATTGATAGCAGTTTGTTTTATAGCGTCAGCTTTACCTTGCTCGTAAAAATGTGATACAATTTTATCAATATTTTTACCTGCGTATAAAGCTTTGTGATAACCTTTAGCGTCTTTCATCATATCGTTTTCATCAAGGAACTCCTTTACAAAATTAGATATGTCGCTTTGGTAATTCTTAACATCACCAGCATTTTTCACATTATACCTATATTTTTTGTCTCCTACTTTAAAATCAAAACCTTTGAATTCTTCGTTGAAAACATTATTGGTACTTTGTTCAAATTGCTTGTACTGTTTTTGTTGAACCTCACTGGTAACAGATTGTTCTTGGTTGTACTTATTGTAAAAGTTAATAGCTTCTTGCTGCTCGGATGATAACTTAGAACCCAACTTGACTTCCTTGTAATACTCATCTTTCATACCATTAAGAAATTTCTTAGCTTTCGCAACTTCTTCTTTTAGTGTCAACTTCTTTTTTCTGATATCTCTATCATCATCTATGTCTTCATCATATGAAAAATTATCTTCAATTAGAAAATCTATTTCTTCATTGTCTAAATGACCCTTAGTTGACTTGTAATATTCTTTTAATAACGCGGTGTCATCCACGCTCGAATAGTCAGCGTTTAACCTGACGTATTCTTCAATACCCCCACCGGTATCTTCCATAAATTTTACCAGGTTTTCTATATTTTCCGGTAAAGTTCTTTGGAGTGTAGCTTCTACTTTTTCTTCAATAACAGGTTCATTTGCTTGAACCGCAACAGGAGCGTCTCCAGTATCATGTACTTCTTCTAGTACTTTTTGTTCTTGACTGTTTTCTTCTTGACTGTTTTGTTCTTTGCTACTGCTTTCTTGGTTGTAGTTGCTCTCGCTGATGATTTCATTTTTCCGTACATCTTGATCTGTGTTTTTATTTTGAAATTCTTTTAATTTTTCTAGGTCTAATTTAATAGTACCGTCTTTTTTTACCTCTTTATAAGAGATGGTTTCTTTAGGTGTTTCTACAGGGGCTTGCGCAGCTGTTTCAACAACTTCTTCAATTGTTTGGTTTTCTTCCGACATAATATAATATAATTAAATAGTTAAAAATTTATCACCTTGGCTCAAACTGCTCAAGACCAAATCCCCCTAGATTGTCTTGCCCGGCAGATTCAAAGCTTTTTGGTGGCGCGTTGTTTTTTCTTTGGTCTATAAGTTCGCTCTGCTGAGATGCTTGTATTTTAGTTCTTTCATCTTTACGGTCTTCTTTAAACTTGTCTTTATCGTTGACTTGTCTTAATTGCATTTCCTGCAGCTGCATGTTTAAATTAAACTCATACTCCATCAATTCTTTCTTTATAGCAGCTTCTCTTTCCATCTTAGTTATTTCTAATTGATTCTTAACTTGCTCTAGTTGAGCTTTAGATTCAGTTAAAGCTTGTTGCTTTTGCATATCAGCTTGAGCCGCTGCTTGAGCAGATTGCGTATTAGATTGCGTTTGAGCCTGAATGTTTCTCTGTTGTTGCTCTTGATCTAATTGCTGTTTCTTTTTTCTACGTATTTTAAGGAGTTGGTTTGCTAATTTTATATTACGCACCTCTCTAACTTCTATAGCGTCCTCTAAGTATATCTGACCTGATTGTAAAGCAACTTGTATATTGTTTTCAAGCTTAGCTTTTTCTTCTTCGTCTGGCGTTAATTCTAGGAATATACCAAAATCATGTAAGTGTAAATTAGCCATCTCTTCTAAAGTGGAGACATTAAACTTACCTAATGTTTTTATAAAAGACTCTTTAGTTGGCGAATATTCTATAACATCAGAGACACGCATTGCAATACACTCTGCCATCGTTAGGGTTATATACAAGCTTGATTGCAATAAATGCCTTGTTGCTGTGTTAGAATTCGCTGCGGCCATTTTCTGTAAACCCACTAAAGCGTTTTTATCTGGTATCCCGCCATCTCTAGCTTCGTTTAATCCAGTCACATCGCGCATCATTTGTAGGTAGTAATTATACGTACCTATAAGCGCTGTTATTTTATTATTACCACCGTTAGAATTTAATTCAGTAATCGGTAGCCTTCCTCTATTCATATCCCCGTCTTGTGTCATTGATCTACCAATAACACTACCTGTTTGGAAATACATATTTAATGCTTCCTGAGGATTGTAATTTGTTCCGTTACCTAAATCTATTTCAGCTAATGCATCAGCGTCTAAGTAAACGCCATCCGGCACTACCCTAGATAACACCTGCTGTAGTTTTAAGTGCGTTAATTGAATCATATCTGCAAAATTAGTCATACGACTAACTAGCGATTCTATTCTTCCTTCATACATTCTAGGTGCACAGATAGCATAGCTCATTTGAGCTTTTGTTGTATCTGCTTTAGGACGTATCATATTTTTCTTAAGTTCCCACTTAAGCACTTCGTTTGTACCTATAATTTTTACACCTTCGTATATTACCTCTATAGCTCTTTCAACTTTCTCAAAATCGTCATTAGCTGGAGGATTAAAAGTATCATTTTTTTCAATAGCTTTTTTACCACCTGTAGCTGTTTTCTTTATTTTATGAACTTGATTAGCATACGTTTTGTATTCAAAATATAAAACTGTTACACTATTGTTTTCATTAGACTTTGAATTGTAACCTGAATTAGTATAAGATGTATTATATCCTCCGTAAGATTCTAATTCTTCGTCAGTTAATTCTGGAAACTCTTTCTTAAGTTCGTTAATGTATATTTCTTTTACCTCACCTACGTAATATATATCGTCAAAGTAAGGTGAATCTGTATTAGACCAAACTAAATCTGTTGGATCTACATACTCCACTTTAATGCCTTCAGCTTTATTAAACGAGCTTTTTGCAGCGCCAATACCTATTACAGTTAAATCTCTTTTTATACGTCTAGATACTAACTCGTATTTGTTTTTATCAAAAACACTATTAATAGCTTCTTCTTCAGCAATTTCAATAGCTTGTTTGTATTCAAGCTGCATATGTATTTCAAGCTCTTCTGACGTTTCAGGCAACTTGCTTTGATCTGTTTGGTATATATCTATACCTAATTGACTAGCTACTGCATCATTGAATGGCTTAGCCGCCATATCTTCAGCTATCTTAGTAACATAATCAGTTCTTTCTTTTATTGAAGCAGGATCTTGCGAGTAAGCTTTGACTTCATATGATCTATCAGCCATACCGTTTACAACAATATCAACAAACTTAGGTATGATAGGCACAGGCTTCCAATCTAAATTCATATAAGACAAATCTCCGTTAATAGATAATTCATCTTTATATTTTCTCACCGATTGCTCTCCTCTAGCATATAGTCTTAATGAGTGAAATGATTGTTTGGATGTAGAATACCTACCCGATCCGTTTTTACCGTTGTAGCCGTCTTTAGAATTAAACCACTCGTGCTCAATAGCTCTCCCTACTTGTGCACCGTACTCAGCGCTCATTTTTTCTAAATCACTGACTGCTTGTGACGGGAAGGAACTTTTTATAGCTTTATTAATCATTTACTTAAATTATTTGAGATCTATATCCTTTGTTGTCGTATCTTTTTATCCCAAGATTTATACTTTTAATTTTTCTTTCTTGTGTTGGCGCATAAAGGTTTTTATTGCAAGCCATAATTGCTAATCCTGAGCTAATTGATGCATCAAACTTTGTTCTATTATTTATGTCAAACTTCACCCAGTCTTCTAATGTTCTATTGAAATACATATCCCCATAGCCGTCTTCAATTATTCCTACGTACTTTTCTATATAAGATTCTATAGCAGCAGCATGAGATTGCTTTATGTCACTTGACGAGTTAGGTATACCCCCTATTTCTTTTTCTGTAATAGAAAGTTTGTTATAATTTTTGTCAGGTCTATTCATTGAATACCCTCTGTACCCTCTTCTTTTAAAATGATACAATAATCTAGGCTTATTGTTTTCTACTAATATAGGCATTCCATAAAATACACATGCCATTAAAACGTCTTCAAAAAATATCTCTGCGGTTTGAGGTCTTGCTACATATTCTAAGAAAAAACTATTAGATGGAGCTTCTTCCATAGAGTATTTAGTTAAGCCGTGCAATGCTCCGTTAGATCCAATACCATCAACAGTGCCTGATATATCGTAACTGTCACAACCAAAAGCACCTACATGATCATTAGCGGGGTATTTTATACCGTTGTTTAATCTAACCCTATTTTGCATTTCTAGCTTAGGAACCCAGCTAACTTTAAACCTACCGCTCTTGTTAGGCATAAATTCAACAGTGCTATCTTTAGCCCCGTCTTTCCATTGAAAACTACCGACTGTCACCAATCCGTTTCTTTGAGCATCTTCGTTATAATCTATTTGTTCGTATAGCTTTGTTAGATTAAATAAAGACTGTTTTGTTTCATCTCTAAAAGCGTGGTTTTCAGTTCTAGGAAATTGACGATAATATTCGTTTAAACTATCTTGATCATCTTTTAATCCTTCAACTTCATTCTCCCAGTATTCTATAACACCTAAGTCTATTATTTCCCCATTTGGCCCTTTAACTGGTTTTTCCGGCGTGTTGAATACAGGTAATCCATAAGAATCAATGTATCCCTCGTAGTTCCATTCCATAGGTATGAACAAAGAATATAATCCTGAGCGAGTCTGGCCATTGGCGTTTCTTTTTTCAACATTTGAATTATAATATAATTTTTTAAAATTCTCACCACCTTTATCTAAAGCATTAGAGGTACTACCCATCATACACTTACCAATAATTCTTGAACCTAATCTTAAACAAGTTCTAGTGACTCTCCAGTTGTTTAATATATTTGTAGGTTTTTCCCACTTTCCACTTTCATCGTGTACTAATAGTTTTAATTTTTCACCATCGTAGGAGTTGTCACCCGTGTTCTTCCAGTCGATCGTTGTGTCGAGACCGGATATATCCTCGAGCTTCTCGTTGGAATCAAGTTTCTTACGGGTAAATTTTGACGCCGGGACTCTATACGCGAGTTCCGTTTTTGGACGGTCCATTCCGTCTTGGATAGGTTTGAAAAAGAAGGGGTAATTAACTGAGATTGGTACGACCTTATCAGTAAACATTTTCTTTGCGTCTGGCCCAGATTTTGATAGTATACCAAATCTTGAGTCTGTAGAAATCGTGGCTTGATTAACAGTCTCGCCTGAGGCCATGAACGAAAAGCCTGACCTTCTGTTTTTAAGGTAACACATTCCGTAACATCTTGCATCGGCCTTACAGGCTTCCCAAAATATGTAGAATAATCTATTTGATTCACGAAAGTCTGGCTGCCCAACATCAATCTTGGACCACTGCAGGTACATGTAGTGAGTGCCAGTAATATACACAGGAACCCCTTTGTTATTAAACCAAAAGCCTTCTTCCCTCTTTTTAAATTCGTTGTCAATATAGTCATACCATTTATTTTTAAATTCACTAGAGCGATTCTCCCAGTCAAAAACTGATTTTATTTTACTTAATTCTTTAGGATAATCTAATGCTTTCCAAAATTGCTCTAACTTTTTATTTGACAGCTTATAGCTATTACCACATAAAGGTAACCCTATTTTTAATCCTTGAATTTCGTATATTTCACCAATCTTACCGCTTCTAGATATAACAACGATATCGTGATCTTTATTGTAACCGTATTGCCACTTATTATATCTATTGTATTTTTCTATAGTGCTAGGCTTTATATAGTCCTTTAGCACTTTGAATAGTGTTTGCTTGTACATTATTTAGATCTTCCTTCAGCAAAACCTTTAAAAGATTTTTCTTTGCTATTAGAATCCTTACCTTCTTCTAAAAGATCTTGCTCTTGTTGTATTCTATCTAGTATTTCAAAAGCATCAAAAATTGCTAATTTTTTTGTAGCAGCTGCGTTTTTTAATCTGTCAGCTGTTATATCATCTCCTGAGTCTACGATTTTTTCTTTAGCAACTTTAATAAGTTCTTCCACTGCCTTTTGCCCAGCTTGGATTATATTCCTCTTCGTCTCCTTTGTTTTCATATTTGATTGTAATATCATTAGTGCGCATTCTGTATAACCTGTCACCATCTATTAAAAACTCATATTCACTGCTTGGACTAAAGCCTAATATATCCCCTTCGGCTATTTTAAGAGCTTCTAAGGAGCTATTGCCATATTTTAGTATACCAATATGCTTTCTTTCTTTTTGTTCGCTTAGAATTGAATTTTCTTTTTTTACTACAGGCTTTACAAAACAAAAATCACCTGGAGCTTTCCATTCTTTATTGTGGTTGTAAAGAAATATTTGATCGTAGTAACAGAAGTACATGTCTTCTTTAAAATAAGCGCTACTGTTTTTTTCTATTCCTCGTACGTTATAAAATCTTCTAAATACATTATGATGCACTATAACTTCGTCGTTAACTTTTATATCAGTGTCTCCTATAAGAGGTATTGATTTAACAATACCAATTCTATTAACAAATTTATGGTCGTCCATGGTGGTATTTATTATAAGCTTTTTACCCCCCACATCTACTTCATTTGTATACCTACTATCTTTAGGTTCTATAATAAAGCTGTATAAACTCTGCATTAGTATTCTAGATTATATTCTATTGAAATTGCCATGTTAGTATTAAACTTTTTCCATGGAATTATTTCATCTTTCTTACTTATGTATATATTATAAGAACCATCTTTTTTGTCATACAATATATCTGATATACAATGACCTCCGTAAACCTGTTGACCTACGGAGTAATGCATTGCTTCATTTTTATAATCAGAGCCGATACTTATTTTTCTAATCAGCTTGCTCATCAGACTTTTCTTTCATTTCTTCATAACTACCGTCTTCTAGGTTGACGGTAATTTTACCATACTTTTCCTCAAGAGACTGGCTCATTTTTTCAGCGTCAGACATTAATTGAGCAAAAGACCCTAGTACCTGTGTTTTTTGAACCTCTAAGGCTCCAATATCAGATAGCATCTGTCTTTTGAAGTTTTGCTGCTTCACTAATTCTTCTAACTCTACTTGTTCGATTTTTTTACTCATTTTATTTAATTTAATTGTTAATTACTCTTATGTATATTACGTGCGTAGCCGATTACTTTCTTATGTTACTTGTTTTTCCTAACAGCTGCCCCAAAGAAATATCCAAATATAGACAACACTATACCTTCGCATATACCTATTAAGTGTATCCACACTTCTTTATTAGACTCAGGTATTTGCAGGTATACTATAGCGTATATCATAAAGGTAAAAGACCCTAAACCTACTATACCTGTTAGATTGAACATAAGATCAAATTGACCTGTTTTAGCTTTCTCAACTTCTCTTTTACGAGCGCTGTCCCTATCTGCAACTTGTAGATTGTATAATTCAATAAGCTCCTCATGCATTTGGATCTTATCTTGACCTGTTAATTCAGGTTCACTATCTATTAAGTTTTTAACTATACCTAATATACCTTTATTGGGTAAAGTGCCTGATACAAAACCGGGTAGCTTTTTTAATAAAAACTGACCAACTTTAGTATCTTTAAATTTTTTTTTGTTTTTCATTTAACAGTTCCATTTTCTTCTAGCAGCTCTACCTCTTTCTGAAGTCCAACTTTTAGATCTAGCGCAAAAGGCTTTTCTTCTTTTAGCAGCCTTACTGCCTTTTTTTAATTTTGAAGGGGGTGTCGTAACAGCTGTTTTTAACTTACTGCCTGGGTTGTCTTTTCTATACTTCGCAACGCCTCTAGCAGTCATACCTCCTCCTGCTTTTTTACCAGTACCCCTACCTTTTTTTACTTTAGCATAGTACTTTTTAGATTTTTTCCTAGAAGGAGCATTTTTTGTAGCCATATTTTAAATTTTATGTAATTTATGTGTTTCTTGGAAACCCATAAAACTGATGTACTGAAGCATCACCTGGATAAACTTCATTGTTTCCAAAGTCTAAGAAGTCCGAACTTATTATATCATACGCCACACCATCGTAGTAAATTGGTGGTGTTATTTCGTGAATATCTTTATCATAAGTACCTTGTGTTTTTATAACTTTACCAATGTAAACAACTGCCTTTGTTCCGTTGATGTACTGCATAGATGTAACGCCTTCATATGTTACTTCAGCCCATACATCTTTAGAGATTAAAACATCTTTACCTTGTTGCTCTGTATCAAATACTGTCTTGTAAATATTCATTTAAATTGTTGTTAAAGCTGTTAGTTCTGCATCTGTTAGTGCTTCTTTGAAGACTCCTAATGCTTTTACTTTGCCGTAGAAACTAGAACTACCACCAGTACCAAAAGTTAAGTTATTTAACCCAGAAATATTAAATGTATTGGTAGATGTAATAACTTCAGAACCATTTATCCAAAGTGCAATTTGTCCGCTTTTGTACTTTAAAGCTATTTTATTAAAATTTAATACATCAAAACTACTAGTACTTAAATTAAGATTATTTGGACTTAAAGGCTTCATAAATAAACCTATAGTATTAGATTGATTTCTAAAGCGTATAGTTATAGTTTGATTATTATCTCCATTTACACCTAAACTAATAGATCTAATGCTTTCCCCATTATTTTCTAAAGCAGCTATCTCAGCATACAATACTCCTTCTGTAGAGTTTATCAAAGTAGAGTTTCCCGAATTAGGTGCTATATCTTTAAGCCTTGTGGATGATGCTCCCGATGTGGGAATATATGAGGTTGCAAAAGGTTGTTGTTCTAATTGTGCGCCCCAAATATGTGCATCTATATTAGCTGAACTTGTAAACAATCTTATTTGAGATGTTTCTGTAGCAGTAGCAAGAAAAGTAAATTTATATCTTTGCCAATCATCAGTAATTGTGTATGATTGATTTGCACTTTGCCCATCAAAATTCGTTTGAAAACTTGTCACTCCTCCGTTGTTTTTCATATAAAATGAAAGTGTATAACTTTGACCACTTGCAATAGATATTTCAACTCCTAATCTGCTACCACTACCAGCTTTATTAACCCTTGTTGCATTTTGTGTTCCATCGGGGGATAGGGCATTATTTATTGTTACATTTAATGTAGAGTTTTTTATCCAACTTTCATGACTAAATAATTCTGAATAAGTTACAATATTCGTTGACTCATTTTCTAAAAGCCAACTCCCACAGCCATTCTCGTAGTTTATTCTCGGTAGGTTTGTATCGTTAGTTACTTCTTTTATTACTATGTTTGTAATGCTACCAACAAAGTTAGCATCTCCTTGTAACAATATTGTTGGGTTTATATCTCCCGATGTTGCTTCAGCAGTATAGCTTCCGCTTGTTGTTAAATTACTAAATTCAGCACCACCCGAATTGTTTAAACTACCACTTAAAGCACCTGCTGAAATATTTAATGTAAATGATATCCTTACTAATTTATTTTGTATGTTGGTTGAAATTGTTTGTATTAAGTTTGTTGCTGCTGATTGTGTGCCATCACAAGTTACCTTGCTATTTGCTTGATCGGGTGTAAATCCATCTCCAAAAGTCCAATTTTGCCCCACCTCTTTAGCAGAAATGTTTGATATAGAGCCATTAAAAGTATTGTAACCTTGTATGCTAAAAGTTGTTGATGCTGGTGTTATGAAATCAGTTACAACACCATTAGATGAATTAACAGAACCATTTACTCCATTAGCTCTCCATCGAATAGTTCCACTTACATAATCTGATATTGTGTATTGAATTTTATATGTTTTACCTATCTCTAAAACACTAGCTTGTGTGATAAAAGATGAACCATTTATAAGACTTGCTTTACCATCTGCAACTGTCCAATCATTTAAAGTCCAATCTGTTGAGCCATTAGAAAAACTTCCATTAGTAATCAGCTCTGCACCTATCTGTGAAAAGCTACCATTCTGTACCAAGTCTCCAGATAGTATCTGTACATTCTCAACTAACCCTTGTGCATTGACTCTAGTGGCAGCAGAATTTCTTGAGAAAGTGAAATCCCCATCTCCACCAGTTGGCTTGATGCTTAACATCTTGCCGTTGTCATAACCAGTGGGAGTCAATAAAATTGACGCTTTATCTAATAAGTTTGCCATTATGAAATATTTTCTAACTCGGTTAATGTTGCAATGGTACAAGTAACATTTTCGTAGTATGCCGCTCTTTCTCGCAATGAAGATAATAGGCTAGATATTAACCCTGCTCCATTCACCACGGGAATGCAATTTAAACCCAATTTTAATTTTAGTAGAGGCATGATATTTGTTTAGTTTTTATTATATGTAATCTATTTCCATGGTAAGATCTATTTTGTTTTTATCAACAAGAATATTCCACTTTTCTTGAGTTAAATCTATACCTTCTTCATAAGCCATATTCAACCATTCTTCTGAAGTAAAAGGCTCCTTGTTTTGTAGCAAAGCTTCCAACCAGTCTTCTGCGTTAGTGAAGTAGTCTGTTTTCGTTAAAGAGTTTTCCATACATTGTTTAGGCTCTACATAACCATAGTGTTTAGCTACTTTAGCTTTTTGCCAAAATAATAAAAAACTTAATCTTGTTTTGTAGGATATGTACCATGTAATTACTTTTGGATATTCTAATTTTGTCATATTTATTTATTTAAGCTATACCGCCATCCGTTATTCCCCAACCAAAGTTGCTTATCAAAGATGCCCTTGCTG
>JGI24003J15210_10000908_pt1 | contig 12748 bp, 19 predicted proteins | sample LinPmetageLP28_FD_15210 | JGI IMG/M metagenome (IMG submission 15210)
GGCGGCGGTAGTGGAAACACTCCTCCTGTTTCACCTTCTCAAGGAAATAGTGGTGGTTCTGGACATGCTCGGAATTTAGGCGGCGGCGGTGGCGGCGGTGGCGCAAGTCAAGCTGGAACGGCTGGTCCGACACCTCCTCCTGGCTCATGTTCACCAACATCTGGTGCAGCAGGCGGAAATGGTACGGCAAATGATATAACAAACTCTACTGTTACCTATGGCGGTGGCGGTGGTGGTTCTGGCGGTGGAGCACCATCAGGTGCTGGTTCTGGTGGTTCTGGCGGTGGCGGTGCAGGTGGAGTTTCACTTGATCTTCCCGGTCCTTCTCCAAGGCCAGCCGCAGAAAGTGGCACTCCTGGTACAGTGAACTTAGGTGGCGGTGGCGGTGGAGCAAACCCTCCTGTTTCCACTGGCGGTGCAGGCGGTTCTGGAATCGTAGTAATAAGGTATAAATATCAATAATATGCCACATTTTGCAAAATTAAGTGAAAACAACATTGTTCTTTCGGTAGAATATTTAACTCCCGATCAAGTACAAGATGAAAATGGAATCGAACAAGAGTCAATTGGAATTCAACATCAAATAAATGTTCATGGATGGCCATATTGGAAACAAACATCCTATAACACACATAAGGGTAAATATTATGATTCTGAAACAAATGGCATAGCTGCTGATCAATCAAAATCTTTTAGAAAAAATTACGCAGGTATAGGATATACTTATGACACTACAATGGATGCTTTTATTATTTTAAAACCAGATCAAAATCCTTCTTGGATTCTTAATAAAGACACTTGTTCTTATGAAGCACCTGTTTCTCAACCTTCTTGGGATACATCAACAGAACAAGGAGAATGGGTAGAATCTAATTTGCGTTGGGAAAAAAGATTAAAATCTACTCCTTTAGATGAAGCTAATCCTTTTTATTGGAATACAGATACAAGTTTATATTGGAATACAGATACGAATTCTTGGGATGATATTAGTTAAAATTATTCATATTTAAATTGCAAGGAAATAAAAATCATATTTTCTTTCGTAAGATTTGCTGAAATTGAATGTCTTAATTCAGAAGAAAACATAATTAAAAAATTTTCATTAAGTGGTAATTTAAATCTTTGTTTTTTAAATCTTCCATTTTCATATTCAAAATGAATATGATTTTCTTTATTTTTATTTTTAAAAATATATAAAGGATATAGTAAAGAGATATCATATGAGTTTTCTTGATAATCCCAATCATCAATATGATTGTGAGATAAAAGACTTTGTTGAGGCTTTAATACAATAGCTGAATAATTAGAAAAAATAATTCTTTGTTTATGTAAAGCACTATAATGATCTCCTGCGTACTCACCAATCCATTTATAATATTTCATAAATCTAAGAGAAGTATAGTAATAGTCGTGATAAAAGTCGCTTGAATTAACTCTTTCGTTGTTATTATATGCTCTCTTTATTTCTTTAATCATTAATTCTTTATCTAACATTTTTTTTAATGCTTTAGGTATTTTGTCAGTAACTACAAAACTTTCTGTTAATTTTATTTTGTTCATATTCATACTTTAATTACATTACTAGCTACAGAAATTCTTTCTTTCTTTTTGTTCATGTGAGGTCGCACCTCATGTTCTAAAAAACTAGGAAAAATAATTAAAGTATTTTCTTTAGGTATTATTTCCCATGATTCAGCATTGTATTTATTATAAGATATAGGTACATCATTTGCATCTTTATTCCAATAAGAAGACAAAGCTAATCTGTTTAAATTATTAAAAACTAAAGACCCTGAATTTTTTGGTGTTTTTACAAAAAAAATACAACTAAAGTAAGCACCTGGATGAAAATGAGATCTATTGTAATCTTTATATTTATTTATATTTACCCAAATATTAACTAAATTAAATTTAGAATCAGTATTAAATTTTAATGTTTCAAAAAATTTTATTGAATATTTTTCCATTTCAAGGAAAAGATTATTTAAAACTGTGTGTTCTCCTTCTAAATTTGAAGATTGCCAACCTCCTATGTTACTTAATGTTCTTTTTTCTTTATCATTTCTTTGTAGTTTGTAACAATATTTTTGAATTTTATCTAGATCCAAATTTAAATTAATTGAAAATATAGATGTTGTAGAAATATCTGTTTTCATGCTATTTTTGAAAAATAGCTAGGAAGTCCTGGTAAATCTTTATTGTCAAATTTTGTACAGTTATCTTTATATGGTCCATCTAAATTATTAAAATGTAAAAATGTTTGAACTATTTTATCTCCTTCAAATGGTTCCCTCCAATGTTCTAAATTACATCCTTTGTAAACCATCATATCTCCTTGGTTTAAAATTACTTTTACTCCTTCATTTCCTTTTTCCCCTGTTGGGTCTATGTATATAGCCCAAGGATCTCCTCCTAAATTTAAAGTACATGATATTTCACATTCAGGCCTGTCCATATGTCTTTTTAATTCTGCTCCGTAATAATAACAACGGGTGTATGAGTATTGATGATGTAAATTAATTCCAATTCGTTTAGATAATTTAGGTAACAAACTAACACTTAAATTTTCCATAGCTATATCACAATAAGAAATATAACTCCTCTTTTCAGTTTGTTCATCTCCGTGAGCTCCCCAACTCAAATCATAAGGAGAAAGATATCTAGTCTCTTTTAAATAATAAAAAACATCTTTTTTTAATAAAAAATATTTATATAAAAAATTAGCTATTTCTGGTGATACTGCTTTTTTCCAAATATCATAATTATTTTCTTTAAATTTACTCATTTTACCCTTTACTATGTTTTTTATTAACGGCTTGTATATTAAAATGTATGAACCTAAAACAACCTTTTTTATGCTGAATATATTCATGAACTAAATAAGCAGGCATAATAATTAATGTTCCTGGCTGAACACCCCATGTTATTTGAGGACTGGCTAATGTTATTTGCGAAGAATCTCTTTGCGGTAAATCTATCATTGTTTTAGCTATTCTTGGATCATATATTATTGGATAAGATCCTTCTGTTGATAAATAATAAAAACCAGAAATATGATTATTTGCATGTACGTGAGCCGAATGTCTTCCTCCGCCATCTTTAGGAAACTCTTGAACCCAAAAATTAGTAAAGTGTAATGTAGAATCATTTAAAGAATAACCCATGTCTATTAATAATTCTGTTGATTTTTGCCCTATGTAATTTCTTAATTCTTGTAATTCACTATCAGACAAAGGGTCATCATTTGAATGATGAACTATTCCGTAATCTGTTTTATTTTTTTTTATTATATTTGAATTATATTTTTTTGCTTGTTTTAAATAAGGGCTGCAAGCTTTATCAACTTTTTTTACCCATTCAGGTTTTTCTTCATAGTAAATAGGTGTTGAAAAATAATTATTTTTAATCATACAAAAGGTCTTCCCAAAACCCAACACACTAAAGAATATCGTTCTCCTGAAGTTACAGGTGCAACTCTATGTCTTAAATAAGAAGGAAATAAAACTACTGAACCTTTCTTTCGTAATTCGTCTACTTCTATAATCTGATCATTTTCTGGTCCTTTTAATTGAAAAGTACCTCCTTTATAATTTAAGCCATCAGCCAAAGAACATGTTAAAGATATTTTTCTAATTTTTCCAAAAGTTTTTTGATTAGTTACATCATTATAAGGTACTGATCCTGTATCTACGTGCCAATCATAATGACCATTTAATTTATATTTTGTAAATTGCATTTGCTCTGTTCCATCTATTTGAAAATTCCAACCTGCATTTTTATTAGCTATTTCAATGAAAGGTTTTAAATGACGAAAAATCCAACAATCCTCCATCCATACAACATTTGATTGTCTTATTTTATTTAAATCCTCCCCTTTTAAATTTCCAAAAACTTCTGCTTGCTTTTGTTTTAAAGAATTTCCGTAAGCTATAACATCATCACAAAAATTAATTGGTAAAAGGTTTTTAAAAACCCAGTATTTATTTTCAAATATCATTCTTTTTTCTAGCTATGCTCCTCCCATATCATTAAAAAATTGTCAAGAAAACAATTTTAAAAAGTTCTATTGCTTTGATAAAAAATATGGTTAAATTAGTTCTCACCCAAAAATTATAAATCAGGAGAAATTATGGATAATCAAGAAGTATTGAAAGCTATAGCTGTCCTCGCAGATAAGGTGAGCCGCTACCACGAACGTTTATTAGCCTCAGAAAGAGACAATAAAAGACTAGAAAAAACATTATCAGAACACCTTAAAGGATGTGGTTGCCACAATACTTCAGGCGAACAAGCAATATTAAATAGTAATGAACCAGAGGAATGTGAAGCTTGCGGAGCTTAGTCTTTGTTACTCCCCGCTATATTAGCTAAAGAAGGAGCGAATATTGTTACATTTCTTTCAATGTGTTCTTCTTTAGTTTCCGTCTCAGGATCTGACACATCTAATATCACATGATCTTCTGAGTCATATTCTATTCCCGATATTTTATTAATAATGATAGTTTCAGAACGACATCTTATATGAGGTACCATACGACCATCGCCTGCATCTATTTCTCCTAAAACTTTTGATTCTTCTACGATTTTTGTCATTTGTTATTCCTTTTTAATTGGATATTGAAACTTATCACAATTCTTTCTTCTTGTGAATTATTAATCTCTACTTCATGTTGAAGCCAAGAAGGAAAAACTAATAGATCATTTTGTTTTGGTTCCCATGTTACTCGGTGCGCTGTATGGAGATTTTCTCCTTGTTTTTTAGGTGGTGATAAAACTTCAGATTGGGGTCGAGGATCATGAAAAATAAGTGACCCACTGTCTTTAGGCACTTGTAGATAAAACACGCCTGAAAGGTAATTAAAAGGGTGATTGTGAAGACGATTACTGCTTCCCGGACCGTTGACCACGGCCCACATGCCTGTTATTTCGGGTATCATTTCATCAACAATATCTAAATGTCCCATAGCTTCTTGCGATAAATTAATAATCTCAGACTTCAATGTGCTAAATTTTTCATCTTCATGAAGAAAATCATGGCTATGCCATCCTCCTTTTGTGCTTTTTCCTTCTAATGTAGCAGGTTCTTTTCCTTGTAGATCTTTGATATCTTTTATATGATCTTCATAACCCGCTAAGTTTAAGGAGAAAACAGGAGTAATAAATAAAGAATTAAGGTCGATTACAAATCTCCTTTTGTTATCTCTAATATACTAGCGGTTACATGTACTTGATTAGCTGCATTAGCTTGTACTTTTAATATGTCCCCTTCTTCTAATACTAAAGGTTGGTCTAATAATTCATCAGTAGTTTTTGCTGTTACACTTTTTTGTTCAAATAAAGCAATTGTAGCAGAAGCACTAGTATCAGTAAAAACTACATCTAAAAGAGTAGTAGCAGTTGCATGATCATTACAAACTAAAATAGATTTTATAACAGCAGTTGTTGGAAAAATAGGTGGTGTTCCTGTAACGCCTGGTGATGCTGTAGGAACAGTATAAAGTGTTGTTAAATCTGCCGTTGTAAGATCTTTCCCTGCATTTTTAAATGTATCAGCCAAGGTACCAACTCCTTCCGCTAGATTTATCTTCTATGTCTTGAGAATAAGTAGTATTTAAATTTAAAACAATTTGCTCCAATAGTCTAACAAGTTGATCTATTTGCCCTGCTTCATATTCTTGTGTAGCATTAGGTAATCTATTAATTGTTATTTTAGCCATTATTTATATCCAAAAAAAGAATCAGAGCCACCCATTAACATGCTATAAGGAGAATAACCATAGCTTGATTGACTAGATCCACTTCCAAAAGGAGAAGAATAATTATTATTATTTGAAGACGTTACTGGAGTTCCTTGTTGCAGTAATTGAGCAATTCCGTCTTCTAATTTAGATATTCTGTCTCCAAACCCCGTAATTTGTTCTCCAAATAATTTAAAAGAATTATCTTGAGGAGGCGCTGCTAAAGATGTTTGCTGTGGAGTAAGAGGTGTAGAGGTAGGGGAATTAAGAAGAGAGGTAGGGGAATTAAGAGTCGTGGGTATATTAGCTATTCCTCCATTTGTTTGGATTTTTTGAAAAGAATTTTCAAAAATATCTTTTGGTTTACTGGCTACTGGATTAGTAGAAATTAAACCAGTGGAAAGTTCATTAGAAGGCGTAGGAAAACCTGGTAAATTAGTGCCTGAAATTAAACTTCCTATTCCTTTTAAAGCATCTGGATTAGTTTCATCGAAAGGACCTCCACCTGGATAAAAGTTTCCTAACATTATTTATCTTCTTCCGTCTGGTCTAAGTTGTAACTTCATTGAACCTAATCTCCAATTTGTATCATTTGTTGTGCTAGTAGCAAAATTTAATTTTACTGATCGACCTCTTCCTCTTACATCAAGTTTAGTTGTCGTACTACTAACATTTCCCGCTGTTGTCTGAGAAGATGTGGATTGCGGATAGTCTTCTAAAGTTAAAGTAATTGTTAAATCATTTGCTAAAGATGTAAAATCTGGAACAAATTTAGAGACAGACATAAATTGATCCCCATCTCCAATCTCAACAGACCCTGTTGTTAAAGATGATGTAATTGCTGTTCCATTTGCTTGATTATTGCCATCCTCTTGATTATAAACATAAGAAGCACCTGCTGTTACACCCAAAGGTGTATCTGTTACTCCTGTGCTTGTAGTAGCATTTGCTACTAAACTAGCATTAAATTCTGTAGCGATAGGATTTTCATATGTGTAATTACCGAGATACGTTGTTCTACCTAATGTAGAAGTATACCATGTTCCTTCTAAATAATTATAAACAACTACTCTATCAATTTGTGTGGCGTTAGCCGAAGGATAATACCATTGTATTTCATTAAACTCTGGATTAACCCCACAAGCAATATCATTTTTATTAGTAAAACTTAAATCATCATACACATAATCTTGCACGGAACACGGCATTTTTTTAACAACACCATCGTACATATAGAACGCATCATCCCCCATCCAAAAAGCTTTACCATTGACATCAATAGCTGCGTGCTGCGCTATTAATCCACAGTTAGCCCCTAGTTGTCGTTGACCAAATGTAAAAGGAGTTCCTACAAATTGAATACCATGCAAGGATTGATCAGTCCATACCAGAATTTGACCAGTAGATCTAACCGCTCCAACAATTCGTGAACCATCGGCGATCCTTAAAGACCCGGCTTCATTCCCCGCTGTTGGGGCAAACACGGTTAAGCTTTCTCTATCTGCAAATCTAAAAAATAAATCATCTTGCGTTGATGAATCAGTAACTGTTGTGCATGTACCAAATAAAAATAAATGTCTTGTGTCAGCCGATACTAAAGAAAAACGAGAAGCAACCGGCGCTGTTACACCGAGGCTCACGGCCCTTACCGCTGTTCCACCAGAAGTGTCCCATTTAAATGTTCCTCCGTCTAAAACGGTAGCTATTAAATCTTCTCCAAAATTATCTAATGACCATTGACGAGCAGCGATGGTAACACTGGAAGAAGAACGAGGTGTTCCCCATGTGCTTAAACCCCATGTTAAAACGCCCCAACCATATCCATAAGTAGATGTAGTTGGGCCAACATTTATTTGATAGTTAGCAGTTACTGCGCCTCCTCCTCCTGATGTTGCACCTGTGGCATTAGAAGGAAATGTAATGGTGTAATTACTAGCATCTATGATTGAAGTTATTTCAAATTCATTGTTAAATTCTAAACCATCTAAAACATTATTGGCGCTACCATTACTAAAAGTAACAAAATCTCCAACGGCTGCACCATTCGCACTGTCGGTTACTGTTACAATTGGACTACCACTTACTGTAGTAAAAGGGTTAGTTAAAGAAGCAGTTTCACGGATAGGTGTAATATCAAAAATAGCACCCTCCGAATATAAATATAATTTTCTATCTGTTCCTAAAGCAAGATATCTTGTACCATTTAAACTAATCCATGAATGCGTATCCCGAATTACGCCTATTACTGTTAGATTAGGATTAGGAAGATATGACCAACCTTTCCAACGTTCTGGTTTCCCGTAATGAAAGCGTACTAATTGAGAGTCTATATATTTAAATTGATCCCCGGCTGCGTAAGGAGAATCCTGCTTATCTACGCCAGGCCTAAACTTTAAATCTGTTAATTGCATAAGAAGGCATCTTAAATTATTTCTTCTCTGGTGGCAAGAATTGAGTACCTACATTACCTTTAAAGGCATATGTGCCGTAATGTGTTAATCCACTAACTATATCAGCAAAGACAGTACCCCCAATCTTTTGCCATAAACGACAAAAAGCGTAGTCTTCTGATAGGTATCTTTTTGTTTCTGGCTCAATCATTGTATCAAAAAAAGCATAATTCCAATTGGAAGTATCATGGTAATCAAAAGTTGTGTCATGAGGATCATTTAAATGTTGGTCTGATTTAAATTTTAACTCTGGGTAAGCTAAAGCCATTTTTTTAAACACATTTTTTTTAATAAGCATAAACCCTGTAGCCCCGTCCAAGACTTCGATAAATCCTTTTTTTACTTCTACACGGTCAGGGTTTTTAACATTAAGATTATATTGTAGGGAAGATGCCAATAATTCATCTTCTTTCATGTCAGGATTTTTTTTTATTTTTTTTATTGCTTTTGTCCAATCAATAGTTTTACGAGGGTAAACACCTGTTACAATATCCTTATCTAGATCTAACATTCGCATAACAGTTTCTGCTTGAAATCCAATATCAGCGTCTATAAAAAGNAAGTGCGTATAATCAGGNCCATCCATAAATAATTGAACAAGNGTGTTACGAGCTCTTGTTACCAAAGATTCATTTCCAATTGTTGCAAATTGTAATTCTACTTTATTTGCAGAAGCTACGGTTGCTAAACGTAAACAGCTTTCAAAATAATTTACTGTTATCATTCCTCCGTAGCACGGTGTTCCTACAAATATTTTAGAACCCTGCATCTTTAGCTACCTTTTCTTTATAGAAAATATTTAATGTGTAGCGAGGAGAACTTTCTCCTAACGCTTGTAAATCGGTATGGTATACTTTACTGCCATTAAAAAACAATGCTCTATTTTCTATAAAACCAACATGCGAAGATAGTTTACCGTCTTTAAAAAAACCCGTACCATTATTAAATAAAGGCTCACCTTTGACAAAAAATAAAAAGTTAGCAACATTACCTTTTTCTGTATCCACATGAACTTTAGGTTCTCCTTGATTGTGTCGTAAATGTGCAGAGATAGATATAGGTTCCAATGAAGTATTCGGAAAAAAGAATTCTTTTATCCGTTGTAGGATAGGATCATTTTTAAATTGATGTAAAGGAAAGGTATGTCGTTTGCCATAAATACCAGCGTCATTTTTTACTTCTGTATATTTTAAATTTATTATTGTTTCTTGTAATGATTCTAATGTTTCCACATTAAAAAAATTATCTACATATTGAACAAACTGCGTGTTACTACTGTGTTGCATAACTAACCGTTAAATATTCTATTTTTTGTACCCAGGTTTTAGGAATAGCAATTGCCCCACCGCCATTATTATCTCCCTTATCCAAACACCAGGATCGCATGACCACAACTTTTTCCTCATTGTTCACGACCATCCAACCGACTTCTTGACACAACGCTAAAGGGGCTTTTATAATTTCTTTTATTTCTATCCACCCTGTTTCTGTATCACGGGCATCGAGCCACGTTACACGGACCATGGGAGTTTTATGTATATCAATCATTTATTTCAATAATTGTTTCTCTTCTTCTTTTTTAATTAAATGAAGATTAAAAGACACTGATCTTCTTTCTTCATTTTTTGTTCTAAAAGGATAAACTCCGTGAGCCAACCAATTAGGAAATAAAAATATATCCCCTACTGTGGGAGAGTGTTGAAACTTATGTCCACTAAAAGTAGAGGCTCTACCATCGAACCACACAATATCTCCTACTGTTGGATAATGATCTTCTTTTGCATACTCATCAGGTAAACTTGAGGGAACTCGTAAATAAAATACACCTGATAATTGACCTTCATGGATATGAAAAGGATTGAAATCTCCTGCGTATTGAGAAACTACCCACATTGATTCCATAACCATTTTACCTACATACTCAGGTGTTATTGTTTCACTTGCGGGTGGAATAGATAAATAAGATTTTACCATTTCAGCTATTAAATTAACCATTGGAGCAAACTCTGGAGTGTCCATCCATTCACTAGGAAAACGAACTTCTTGTTCTACGTTCCCTGCTAATGAACCAGAGTGATCAAATTCTTTTGCCAGTTTTTTGTCATCCAACATTTGTGTTGATTTATTATCCATTAAAGTAATTAATGGGGTGGGTAACTTACCTCTTACTATTGTTGGACCGAAAGGTCTAATAGCCTGAAACTCTAATACTTCTTCTTTATTTTTTGTCATTGTTTTTTTTACCCTTTGTTGCTGCTTCTTTAAATTTTTTCATGTTTTGTTCAACAAATGCTTGTTCTTCCGCATTCAAAGGACGTCCTGCACTAGGGTATGAATTAACAATTATTACCTTTTTATTCTCTGACATAACTATCCTTTCTCTTTATGTTACTTTTCTATTGTCATATAGCAATATTTTGCCTATAAATATAGAATAAATTCGGCTTAATTTTCAAGCTTCGCCTTCTTGCCTTTATATAAACAATATCATGAATTGCCAAGGAGTACATGTTTAAGAATTTTTTTAGAAAAGTTAGAGCCACACTTAAAAACAGCCCAGAAGGTATAGCTGCTATAGCAGGGCTTGGTGCTGATTTTTTGCCAACAGGAACATCTGATATTGTAAAAGCTGCCACAAAATATGCACCTAATATTGCAACATCTCAATATCAAGACAATCCTATTATGGCTTTGCTTCAAGCACAAGGAATTACAGAAGGTACTAGTCGAGGAGCAGATTATCTAAGGGGCGTTTTAAACCCAATANGGACTAGCGAGCCAACNGNAANATCTGNTNTTGTTCCAAATAATGCTCNACGAGTAAACCCCGGTTCGCCCTCCTGGAAAAGCAATAATCATAGACCAACGCTTGAAAAAAAGGGAAGCTTTTTGGATAAAATAAAAGATTTTGGTGGCTCTTTGTATGATGACGATAAATTAACGGGAAAAGGAAAATTACTAGGTTCGATTGCATCTGGTATAACACCAGCTCTTGCTACATATTACGCTTTAATGAACGAAAATCCACAGACAGAGTATGATCCAAAAGAATACACAAGTTCTGTCGATGATTACTATGCGGCAAAAGCTAGAGGAGAACATCCTAATCCAGCAGACTTTGGTTTAGCTCCGACGCCAATGGAAGATAAACTACGAGGATTGCGATATGAGTTAGGTAGTGATAGTTTTACAGATGTTGCTACTAATAGGGCAAGCGGTGGTATTATGGAGTTAGGAATGGAAGAAATAAAAACACCTAATGAAGAACTTGCAGAAGTTTTTGAAATACGTGAAAGAGCAAACGCTCCTCGCAAAACTGTTTTTGGAATAAATAATTATGATGTGATGAGTGATATGTCAGAAGAAGTAATGCAAGCGAAAACAGGAGGAATTGTAGGACTAGCTTTAGGAGGAAATAAAAGTTTAGAAAAAAGAGGAATGGTTAATGGTCCGGGAGGACCGAAAGATGATAAAATACCCGCTATGCTAAGTAATGGCGAATTTGTATTTACAGCGAAAGCAGTTGACAATGCAGGTGGTCCTAAGGCAATGTATAACGCAATGAATAATTTAGACCCTCAATCAAATAAAGCTCCAAGAGGATCGGCATAAAATGGTAGCTAATACACAAATTGCTAGAGAGGCTCCTTTCTTAGAAGACTATAGACGTCGATTAATGGATTCTGCTTTTGACGCAACTAAGCAACCCGTTGTTCCTCAAGGTAGAGGAATAGCTGATTTTGATGCTTTTCAACAAGCAGGGTTTGGTGCAGGTGCAGGGCAGTTAGGATATTCTTTTGATCCTACTACTGGAAAACTTCAACAAAAAGGTCAAGCTTCGTACGCCCCTTTTATTTCTTCGGGACTATCAGGAATACAACAAGGACAACAAACTACTGCTCAAGGGATTCCTGCTATTCAACAAGCACAAAAACAATATGACCCAAGTACAAGTAACTATCAACAATTTTTTAATCAATATCAAGCAGATGTCACAAAAGACGCACTTAAACAAATGGATCAACAAGCAGCCGAAGCAGAAAATCGATTATCTGACCGAGCACGAGAAGCCGGGTCTTTTGGAGGTTCTCGTTTCGGTGTACAACAAGCAGAATTAGCAAAGAATTTACAAGATATAAAATCACAAAGAATTTTTCAAGATTTGTCTAATAACTATCAACAGGCGCAAGGAAACGCCATGAATACTTTTGAACAAGCGCAAGCGAGAAATTTAGGAGCAGGGCAAGCTTTTGGACAATTAGGAACAGGGCAAGCACAATTAGGACAAGGTATTGCTGGATTAGGTCAACTTAATTTTGGATTAGGTCAACAAGGTGTTGGACAATTATTTGGTATGGGTCAACAACGACAAACTAGAGATCAAGCGCTTTCAGATGAACAATTAAGATTAACTACAGCGAAACAACAAGAACCATTTACTCGATTAAGTTATTTAGGAGATCTTTTAAGCAAAACACCTTCTACTCAACAAAATATAATGCAACAACCAGTACCATATACTAATCCTTTAGTAGGGGCTGTTGGTGCTGGTATGGCAGG
>JGI24003J15210_10000916_pt1 | contig 12723 bp, 26 predicted proteins | sample LinPmetageLP28_FD_15210 | JGI IMG/M metagenome (IMG submission 15210)
ACGCATACTATACCAAGAACTTTAGATTCTTCCATTCTAGTCGCACCAATGCTTTGGCAGTAGTACACTTGAGTGGCATAAGATTTATCAGCTCTTTCGTCTATTCTTGCGGAAATATCTTTTCCGATTCCTAGAGTGATTCCATCTTCTGCGAATGCTATGCAAGTTCTGTCATTACCAGATTTTGCAAGTCTATTTGATGTAGTAAATTTAAAACCTAAGAACGTATCAATTTCACCATTAACCAATGCTTTGATTGTGTTGAAATCTGAACTTGTAACTTCAGTAGTTCCTAAGAGATTATTGATTTGTTCAGGACCAACAACGATATGTCTAGTGATCGAAGGGTCAACATTAGCTAAATCAAAAGTCTGCTTAGCAGTTCTTAATTTTGCAATAGTTAACGCAGTTCCACCAGCAGCAATNGCTGTTTGAGCTGAAGTTGATGTTGCACCAGTTTCACCTGTAAAGGCAGTACCAGTTGCAGCAGCAATAATCACATCATCTATAGCTCTACCCATTGCCATAGCAGCGGCTTGAGCATAAGTTGATGTAGGGTCAATTAAAAGACGTACTTTGTCCTCTTGATCTATTAGATCAGCAAATTCGTAATCCGCAAGAGATACTCTTCTTCTTGAGTGAGGAGTGTCTATTTGAGGAGTGTCCGAATGTCTGCTTACTTTAAGTTGAGCAGTAACTGAACCGACTTGGTCAAAAAAAGCATTTTTTCCTACAACGCTTTCAACTCTGACTTTGTCTCTTAATAATGATCCCATTTGTTGAGACAACATTTGAATGTTAGCAGAATACTGCTGTACAAATGCTGTTGTTATTTGTGATGACATATTGTGTCTCCATTATTATTATTATTAAAAAAATCAGAAAAGTTCTCCGTTTGATAAACAGGCATCTCTTGCATTTAAGGTCTGTTAGACCGCAGTATTATTTCTTGCAATCAATAAGGTTCTTATCGAATTGTCTTATATAAACCCCTTACATTATTTTAAAAAAAAATACAAGGGGTTTAAAATAATTATTTATTACTATTAGCCATTTCTCTTAAAGTATAAACTTGTTGCACCGATTTATCGTGATCGGGGTGTTTTTTATTCCAATAAGGTCCTTCACGATTATTCATAATACTAGCTATTTCAGATTCTAAATCTTTAACTGTATTAACACTTTCGCTTTCAGTTGATATTATTTTATCCTCTGACATCATGTTTGCTATTTTTGCAAAGCCTTTTATAATCTCAGGATGATCTCCAAGTCTTGTCCCATTTTGAAGTGGCATATCTAAAACATCTGCATTGATATTAGCTTGAGCTAATGCTCCTGCTTGTTTTATTTTAGCTTCAAAATCTCTACCCCATTCTTGTCTTAACTCTTGAGTAGCTTGAGCTTGTGCAGTTTCAGTATCGACTTGAGCTTGTTTAGCTGTACCTTCCATACTGTTTTTATAAAATTCCAATATGCCTTGAGCTTGTTTATTATTCAAACCCAATTTGTGCGATTGATCGGCAAAGGATTTAATTGCACCCTCATCCATAGGAACAACATCAGATTTAGCTTCTAGTTTATATTTTTCTGCAGATTCTGGTCTGCCTAATTTTGTATAAACTTCATTCCATTGATCTTCTGTTGAGTTATTATTTGGGATAACCATTTTATCCTGACCAATCATTTTTGTTGCGTTAATATAACTTTTAGCTAACGCATCTATTTCTGTAAACTTTTGAATGTTTTGGTCATCTCTATACTCTTGAGAAATTGCGTCTTTCCAAGATTTAGCTACAGGAGCTGGTTGCTCAGTAGTAGCTGATATAGTTGTCTCTGTTGTTGTTTCTTGTTTTGTTTCTGGTTGTACTGTAGAGGGTGTTGTCGTTTCTACAGGCACAGCAGAAGGCTGTGTTGTCTGTTCATTTGACATTGTTATTTTCCTTTTTCGTTATCATTTCGTAGCATAGCTTGAATAAATAGAAGGATGCTACGTTGACCCTCCATATATGCACTTTCATGACTATCCCCTTTTACATTAGTGGTAGTATGATGATGGCATCTCTTTTCTAAATCAGACAATACTTGTTTACCTTCGTCTGAACTGAATATCATTTTATAGTTTGTTTTTAAATTCTTAACGTATTGTTCTAGTTTTTTATTTGCTTCTCCCATAACTATGCAACATCAGCATTGGCTACCGCTTTCGCTTCTTCAGGTAGTGCTTTTGCTAATGGTGCTATATCTCCTCCTGCTTTCGCTAGTTGTTGAACTTGTTGCATTTGTTGCATCTCTTGTTGTTGTTGTTGTGCTTGTTGTCTTTCGGCATTAACTTGACTTTGTGATTTTAATATTTTTTGCGGGACACCCACTATATCAGCTAAGTGTTTAACAAGATTATCAAAATTAACATAATCAAATACGGGTGCTACATTTGCAAGTGATCCTAATATTTCTATTGCTCTCATAATAGATTGTAGTTCTGAAGATTTTTGTGCTTTCGCTAAAGGAGAAACATATTCAATTTCTATATCTCTACCTGATAAAAATTCTGGTGCTTGAGGTAATTGATTGTTTCTTAATAGAATATTAAACACACGATCAATTAAAGGTTTTAATAATTCAGATTGTAATCTACCTAATACAGGTCCTAGCAATCTCATCTTCTCTTCGTTTCTTTGGATCACTTCAGTTGCTGTCATTTGTGGACCATCTTGCATCATAAGTTGATTTACATAAAATACAGACCTAATAGAATCTCTTCTTTGCTCTTCCATATTTAAACCTAGTGGATTGTTTGCACCAATGTTTAAAGGTTCAATTCTATCTCTCGTACCTGATCTATAAAAATTTAATCCCCCTGGTACAGTTCTAACAGGTAATAAAAATCCATCATCAGGAACAAGTAGAGGTGGATCAACCTGTTTTTGTGCAGCTTTGATTGTTGTCTTAGACATTTCATTTAACATCTTTACATCTGGCAATGCTGTCATTGCAGGTGATCTTCCATAAATTTCATTTGATGCTTTTAAATATCTTGGTACTACAAAAGGAAATTCTTTAAAGCCTGATACTGATAATTCATTTCCTGTTTTAACTTCAATATAAACAGATTCAAATGGCATATTAGATTTATCTTTTTTAGTAGGATTAAAATCATTTCTTGGATAAACCGCATGGATAATTTCTATTTCTGAATAAGGATCTTTTTTAACAGTAGCTGTAATATCACTTGAAACTTTATTGCCAAATTTTTGCACCGCAGCTCTAGCTGAAATATTAAATTTTCTGTAGATGGTATCAATTCTTCCTTTATCATTTTCAGCAATAAAAACTTCATTGATATGTCGTGTTGAAAATTTTATTAAATCATCATTATCTTCTTCAATAAACATGGCAGCTGTGCCAAAGGTAATAAGGTCGTGGTATAATTCAAATATTTCTTGTTGAAAGTTTGATCTATTAAATGCGGTGTACATTGCATCAGTTGCTGATTGCAACCAAAGTTTTGCTTCATCCTCACCATCAACATCTTCATCTTTAAATCTTAAAGTAAACCAAGGTGTAGAAGGATTAGTTAACATGCCATGAAGTGATGCGGCTAACAATTCTACAGCCTGGATAGGCGATGAATCAAAAATAAGTTCCATCCTTTTATCACCTCTTGATCTTTGTTTGGTCACATCTGCTTTTCTAGGTTGCATATAATCTGCAACATCTTGCCAATGCGTTTCCCAAGTTTGCCTTTGACTTTGCAATTTGTCAAATCGTGATAATAAACTTTTTGTTAAATCTGTTCTTGCCATTATTGTCCTAATAAACTTTTACGACCCAAAGTAATAGTATCATCCATAATACCTTGAGAGCCTGTCATAATTGTTGCCGATCTTCCTTTTCGTTTTGTTAATCTTGAATCATAACCATCTGCACTTGTCGCAGTTGCCTGAGAAACTTCTGCAACTGTTGGAGCTACATTAATAGGTGCAGGTGGTTGAGGTCTTGGTTTAATTACTGATGCTACTCTTGCTACTGATCCACCCATATTATTGTCCTGACACCATAGATGATTTAGTTGCTTTTGTCTCTTTGGCTTTTTTTAATTTTGGTGTAGCTTCTACAGCTAATTTTTTTACTTCATCTAAAATTTTAATTTCGTTTTCATAAGACATATCTGTGCCATGATCTTTTAATTTATCATAAACTCTTTTATCTTTTGGTTTTTTTTTAAATATCTTTTTAATTTTATCAAACATTTTATGATCCTAATAAAGTTTTTTCTTCTATTTCTGCTTCCTCTTTAACCCCTAAAGGACTTGTTAAAATTGTAGATTTACGACCTTTTCTTTTTCTTTCTCTTGTTGCTTGGTCTGCCGCAATTTGTGCTTTTTCTGCTGATGATAATTCTGAAGAAGGTGGTTCTGGCAAAGGTTGCACAGGGGGTAACGATGGCATCTTTGGCATAAAAATTGAACTCATATTATAAAATCCTATATTCATTCTCTGCTACACGTTGCGGAGCAGATTGTCTAGTATTAATTTCTTGTAGTCCCACACTTAGATACCTCATGGCATCACAAGCGTGTGAACTCCAATCATGTACAGGCTTTGATCTGAACATTCTATTCTTATCAATATACTTCCTGTGATAATGTCTTAACGCATCTATTAGTTTTTTGCAATGGTCTGTATCAATCCAACAACGAGGTAAGGTCATCGTGGTTGCGTGAATACCATCTTCTAATGGAATTTTAGGAACAACCTTAAATCTTACTCCTAACTGGTAAGCCACCTCTCTTCTTGTTTTGCCATTGCTAAATTCTGTAACTTCTATATCATGCGGTGCAAAATGATCCTTATAGATATAATCTTTATTTTTAATGATCTGCACATAGTGGGGTAATCCCTGACCTCTCTCTTCATGATAATCAATAATATTAATGCTTCTGCCTAGCTGCTGAAAAAATATAATAGAACTATGATCCGCCACCCCTAAGTCCCAACTGGTAGAAACTGGCAAGGAAGGATCGTAAGGTACTCTTGTTAATTGTTTTCCATCTTCCATTTTTGCCAAGACATCTGCATAGATAGCTCCTTCAATATTAGCAATCCAATCACATTCAAACTCTTGTAGGTATTTCTTTTCACCCATGACTTCTTTTGCTTTGACTAGCTCTTCGTTATCTACAATCTTAGTTTCACTTGCTTTTGCTTTATAGTTAAACCAATCTTCTGCTCCTTGTGCGTGTTGATAGAGTTCATAGAAGTTATTGTTCATACCTTGAGGTGTACCAATAAAGACACAGTAACCTTTACGATCTGATAATGCAGGTCTAATAATTTCTGGAAAAAGTTTATCGGTTACATTTGCGTATTCATCAATGACACATCCATCTAGGTAGATACCCCTTAAGCCATCTGAATTTTCTGATCCTAGTAAAGTAATACGAGAGCCATTAGGTAAATCTACTCTTAGCTCTGTTTCGTTAAATTTAATATAAGGGATCTTATCTGTAAACTGTTTCATATAATCCCAAGCAATACTCTTCGCTTGTTTAAAAGTGGGTGCAATATAAGCGAACCTGGGGTTCTTCTTTTTGGAAAGTAAAGCAGACCTGATTAAATGATTAATCATACATACTGTTTTGCCAAACCTACGATGGCACACCAATACTGACCATCTATGACTATCTATTTGTTTGTGTAGATAGCTCTGGTGCTTTCTTGGGGTATAGGGTATTTTAATATCCATATTTAGTGGATCATCTTACTTTGGCTATCATCATCTAGTAAGACCTCAAATCCTAATCTTGACATAATGTAGCCAGTAAATAGTTCAGATGATGCCTTATTTGGAAAGCCTATAAATCTAATAACTACATGATTTGTTTTTTTATCAATATAGCAAATAGAATCTAGTTCTTCAGATCCAAAGTAATCCATTATATTATTATTAAAATAATAATAATAGCTAAAACACCAAGCACAACTTTTTTATGATCTCTCCAGTAGTGCTGCATTTCGTGTAAAATTGTATTTATATCCATAGTTATCTTTAAATTAAAAAAAAAGGATTAGCAAGATACAGATAGGTGACTGTGTCTAAGGGTGTCCTACAGTCCCATGTATATATATATATTAAAATGTGGCTGCAATCTGGGGTATACCCCCCTTATAATGATTCTAATTCGCAGGCAAACTGTTAATATTATTAATAATAAGTTATAATTTCCTATAACGTTTAATTATCGGAAGCAATATAGGTCAGTAATACTGACCGATTGTTATGACGTGAGAAAAGTAGACGTTGCTGTTTCAATTCGGATACCAACTTTCAACCCTACTTCCAGGAATATCTCCAGGAATATTCCACATAAAAAAAACCCTCAATAAAATTAATTATCAAGGGTTTAATTGTTTTAATTGTTATTGAGTAAAGTTTATATAATTTCTAAAGTTTATATTTTTGAAGAAGTCTTTACCATCTTTAGAATACATATACATATATTCACTTGGTTTGTTTAAGCCTTTAGCTTTGGCATTTTCAAACGCTTCATTGCTATTTCTTTGATACATAACTGTATTATCTTTGAACTTAATTAAAGTATTGAACTTAGTCATTTGATTCCCTTCCATTAGTTAATTAATAAATCAATACCATATCTTAAATGGATATGTCAATCACTCTTTTTAACTTTAATAAACTTTAATAGTTTATGCTTCTTCTTATTGATATATGAAATCTTGACAGTTTCATTAGGTTTGAATTGACTTGATAATTTTTTTAATAATTTTTTAAAGCTATTAGCTGCAATGGTTTCATTATCATTAATTAAATAAGAGTATCTCATAACTGTTGCAAATATATCACACTTCCAGGAACTGTTGCAATAATATCACACCAATAAATTAATCAAATTAATTATTTTTTTCTATTGCATTTAATAATTAAAATAGATACATTTCGGATATGAATGAAAAACAAATAAAAAAAGATATTAAAAAAGTTGTAGTTCCATACTTAAACAATTTTTCTAATAAAGAAATAAATAAATTTGCTGAATTAATAATTAAATTCAGCAAGAAAAACAAACAAACAAAAGAAAGGGTTAAATAATGGACTATAAAAAACAAGAAATAAAAGAACATTTTGAAGATTGGATTAAAGACCAAGATCTTGATTGGATTAATCAAAATGTAGACGACCTACATCATCACGCTTTTAATAATGATTATTATATAATTGGAACTTATAAAGCAACTCAATGGTTAGGTGAAGAAGTTTTTAATATTATTCAATTTATTAAAGATTATGAGCAAGACCATTTTGGCGAGGTAAATACAAATTTTGCAGATCCTGAAAAAGTTGTGAATATGTACACCTATATCATTGGCGAAGAAATTGTCCAAAAGTATGTTGAGGATATGGAAAAAGATAAAAAGGTTGCTTAATTTAAATATTGATAATATACAAAAAATATATACTATCATAATAAACAGAAAGGGAAAAAAATGATGAGTGATGAAAGGAGCAAAAATGATTGTTGACCATATACTATTTTTGCCAATATTATTTTTTTGTGTTTTATTATTTATGATAATAAAAGACGTTTGGTTTGATTAACAATAACAAAGAAAGGAAAAAAAAGATGACAGTAAAAGAATTAATAAAACATTTACAAAGTCTAGGGAAAAAAAGACAAAAGTATGAGGTCAGAGTAATTGAAAAGCAAGATAATGGAGATCCAAATTATTGGTTAGATAATTTGGAAGTTAGTGATAAGGGTGACAGTGGTTATATTGATGGAGAAATAAGACTAATAGGAAGTGAATAAAACAATGAAAGGGAAAAAAGATGCTAACAATTAATCTACTAATCATTTTAGGGGGAGCTGCCTTGCTTGGGTTGTTTCTCTTAATGGTTAAGAAGCTAGATCAAAGGGAAGATTTTGATACAAGATATAGAAAACAAGAACAATGGAGAAAGGGGAAAAAATGAGTTGTAATAATTGTAATAATGAAAATGAAAATGAAACTTTATATTGGGACAATGAATTAGATAAACCTAATATGGTTGATTATACTTGTTTATGTCAATCTTGTTATAATAAAATAGCAAAAGATGAAGAATAAATTAGAGAAAAAAATAGATTTAGAGTGGTTAAAGAAGCAAACTATTTTAAATATAATAAGTGCTAGGGGTTTGATTTATCGTTACTATTCTCAACGACATCAGCAGAAACGTCAATCAATTCCGAATGATTATCCGACCAACTAATCTTAATAGATTGGTCAACATTTTGTTTGGTAGGTTTGTTATCAGAATAAATATCAGTTAATTTGGAAGCCAACCATTGTACCCACTTGGATTTTTCCCTTATCCAAAGAATCTGGTTGGGACATTCAACTTCCTGCAAACTAAAGACTTGCATCAACTTATCAATGAGAGTTTGAACACCTAACTTTCTAGCTTCTGTTATTCTTTGTTCAAGTTCTGGATTTTTTTTTAAGTACGCATAAAACTTCATCAAGCTGAACGGATACTGATTTTTGTTCTCGGTTAGGATCTCTTGCAAAGATACTCCGTTGACGAGTTGCTCTTCTATGGTACTCAGACTTTGCTCCGTCAACAAGGGTAGGTTTGATTTTGTTTTCGTAATAGTTTTTGAGCTGCTCATGGGTATAATTTTTAAATTGTTTAAGTGTACTTAATTGTCTAATCCTCGTTTCATCAGTATAATTTTGTTTTTTAAATCCCTTAACATTTTGATACCCATGATACTTACAGTAAAAAGTACCATTTGCCAACTGATAACCCTTCATTCCACAAGGTATGAGCTTTCCTATTCTTCTTCCAGCTCTCGTGAAGCCTTGGCAAAAGACCTTACGTTGGGGTCTGCCTACCATTATTTATTTTCCCAGGGTTTAATACCATTTTTAATATAAAAATTTTTCTTGGCTTTGTATCTAGGGTTTTTTTCCTTAGCTATTTTCTTTAAAGAATCAACAATGACTTGGGTATCAACCAGCTTACCTTTGCCTTCAGAATTTTTCTCATCAAGAGCCAGTTTACAGTACCAAGGATTATCCTTTAATTCTATTGCTTTAAGAAGTTCAGGGGTGGGTAGAGTTTTTAACTTCTTAATACTGTCCTCTTTGGAACCAAGACAACTTAGAATGATTCTAGTTATCTTGCTATTCTTATTATCCTTATTTATATTGTTATAGTGTTCTTCTAATACTGATCTTTTTTTCACATTTGAGTGATCTTTTTTATACATCTGATTATTAGAAGTGTATAAAATTGATCCATCTTGTTCTGTTTTGAGGAATAAAGGGTTGATTTTATAAGACTTTCCCGACCTTCCTCTTCTAGTAGAGATGATATTCATTTTACAAAGAGTATCAATAGTCCTTCGGACAGTAATTCGGGAGAGGTTGGTGTCTTTGGCAATCGTGGAATATCTCAAACCACATTCATAATTATTTTTTCTCCAAGCATATTTCATTAAAGAAAGATAACAGTTTAAAGCATGAGATTTTTTAACCCCCGATAATTTATTTAAATGTCCAAACAATTTATAAGTTATCATTAAAAATGATCTATTTGCCATAAGAGCATACCTTTTGATGATTAGATTGTAGGTCTAGCAAAATGGAAACCCAGCTCTCCTCAGACATAGGGTTTAATGGAGTTTTAACGGGGTATTTTTGAGCAACTCGGAAGGTTAGGCTATCAGCACCTACCTTTTTATAATACACCAAAAAAACAGGCACATTTAGAGCTTTCCCAATATATTCTACAATGGTGGTGTATTTCTTTTTATCAGACCCTGTATCATAAAGATGTTCAATGACAGCAAGAGGTTTCCAACAGCCTTTATTTTGACATATTTCAACAGCATCAATATCAATCATGGCAATGCCATCATATTTCCTATGCCATTTAGAATATAAATCCTTATCAAAATAGATTGCGTCTCGCATTAAAGATGAATGTTATTTAGTTCTAACGATTTATCTTTACCATAATAATTAGTTTCCCCCACACGATCTAGTTTTTCCCAAGCCTTAATAATTCTATGAACCTTGTCGGGGAAAATTTTGTAATCAGGGAAATCTCTATTCTTCCACTTAATTAAAATTTCCATTGGCTCTTGGTCAAATAAACTAATGTCCCATTTCCTATCTTTACAAATAGCAAAAAGCTGTTCGGCAAAAATTCGGTTATGACATTTTTCTACCTTTTGATATTGCTGAAATGTTGTCCTATTAATCTTAGCCATATTCTCTTGGCTTAAGTTGTTCCATATCCTATGTAGGATAAGCACCTTTGCTATATTCTTATTTGTTGAGTAGTTTGTCCAATTCTTTCTTCCCATTCTCATTTTTCTTCCTTTCCTTTAGTTGTTGCTCTGTGTACCTGTCAATCTCAATGATTGTTTTAAAAGTATCAATCTCTTTGGCTTGAGTTTCAATAATCCTTTCCAGGTCGTGTGTCCCTCTTTTTTTATCAGCTTTTAAAACTTTCATTTCGGCTTTAAGTTTCTTCAGCTTGTCATGTAATTCACTTTCTTCAAACATTCCTGCGTTGGTCATTCTTTTTCCTTAACTTTTTTAAAATTATCGTATAAATGTTTTTTTATATCTTTCTTAGTTTTTACAATGGTAAGCATATCTACACCACTATAAACTTTGGAGTAAGCATTTTGATTAATGGCAATACTTGACCCACTCATAAGCATTGCAAATTCTGTACAGCTAGCACATAAACTCAAAATAACACACACCAAAAATAGTTTCTTAAAAACTTGCATCTCTTAACCTACTTATCATTTCATTAATTTGATTAGCTAATTTTTTATTATCTTCTTTCACTTCATTCAATTCTTTTTTTAAGGATCTCATTTCAGGACTATTAATTCCAACTGCTTTAACAAGAGAAGTTTCTAACTCAGCTTCTTGTACTCTCTTAGTTAGATCCTCAACTTGCTTTGTTAAATCTGTCATTTCAAAACCTCTATCTTTTTAATCACACCTAAAGGAAAACAAGTAAGACCCCCAACAGCTAAACCATTTTCATCTTTAGAAAAAGAACTAAACAACCATAACTTATCTTTAGTTTTTTTATAAATATAACCTACATCAGAACAGGTAGCGATGTCATGATTAAGAATATCATCTTCAAGAATCCATGCTTCGTCAGAGCTGCAAATATCCCACCACACAATTTTGACTCTTTTATATTTAAACTTTGCTTTCATTCCACCAACTTTTATAAAGGTCATCAATTTTAACTTTACCTTTGGTAACTTCTAATATCTTCTTTACCATTGTTGGGTTAGGAAATCTTTTTATCTTAGAAGTTAAACACCATCGTTGAACAGATGTGCCTGGATTTTGTACCCCTTTAATACCTAGTTCTTGACCTAAAATATAATAGGAGAGTTTTTTATCTTTACGATATTCCTCGAGTGTCATGTAATCCTTTCATTGTTTATTAATCTAATTCGTATCTATATATTAGATATTATTTAGTTTGACAAGCAAAAAATAAAGCATTATAAATGTGGAAAACGAAAGGGAAATATGCAATTAAAAAACTTAATTATATCTAAATTAAATAATGGTCAAGGTAACGACCATTTTAGTCCATCACAGCTAACCAATAAACCTATCGCATGGTGGATGACAAAATATCTACTATCATCACAAGACGACAGAAGAAAATCTTTAGCAAACTATAAAATGCACTATGGAAATTTAGTCGGCAACACAAGTCAGCACTTAATTTGTAAATATATTTTTAAAGGTGCAGAACGACAAGAAATAAAAGATAGAATTTATGAAACTATTTATGAGCATGAGTTAAAGCAAATCAATAAGAATAAACCAAGAGATGAAAAAGATGGGGAGTGTAGAACACACATGCTAGAGTATTCTCATCAAACCATTACACAAATTTTAAAAGCAGTTAAAAAAATCTTTGGTAAAGATAGTGTTCAAGGGGAACGATATGTTCACGACCAACCTGATAATTTATTTTTACCCATCATAGGTCGTATAGATTTTGAATCAGCTAATAAAATAGCAGAGCTTAAATCCAAGCCACCTTATTTTAGATTACTTAAAACAGGATTAAAAGGTTATACACAAAAACTTCCTATTGAACCTCAACTCGATCACATTGCTCAGCTCTCTTTCTATTGGCATTGTGCAAAGAAAAAACCTTTTTTATTTTATGTGAATGAAGAAGATTATAAAATCTTTGATGAATTTACTGATGAATATTTAGAGCATTGCTATCAAACTTATATTGTTAAAAAAGCAAGAACCATTCAAAGATTATTAGAAGCATCTAAAGGAGACGCATCAATAATGGCAGACTTAGTTGAAGCACCTGATATGAAACATTATTTATATAGTGATTTAACTGAGCATCAACAACAACAAATCAATAAACTATGGGGAATATAATATGAAAACAAATATATACCAAAAACTACACTCAGCTTGTTTACAGGCAGGTGCAGTAAAGAAAGCAGATAAGGTAAAAGGGATGCACTTTAATCCTTTATTACATGATGCAGTACAAGAAGTTGCTACACAAGCATTGTTAGATAACAATTTGTATGTAACTTGTAATTATCTAACGGAAGTTATGGATAAAGCAGATGCAATCATGGTTGTCTGTACAATGAAAGTACATGACATTGACGACCCAACTAG
>JGI24003J15210_10000928_pt1 | contig 12669 bp, 16 predicted proteins | sample LinPmetageLP28_FD_15210 | JGI IMG/M metagenome (IMG submission 15210)
ACGGCTCAACAGGTTCGGTTGGTGAGTTTATTACAACAGGTTCTAAAAATACTATTGTTGGTTCTTTTGATGGCAACCAAGGCGGCCTAGACATCCGCACCGCAAGCAACAACATCGTGCTGTCGGATGGGGATGGTAATGTTAGACAGATGATGGTCGGTACTGGTAATATCGGATTTGGTAATCTTGGCGCTGTTGGTGATATAGCTACTTCAATAGCATTTACTGCAACAGGAAATGGTACACACGATGATCATTACTATAGGTTTGGTCCACATTGGACAGCTGACGATCCAGTTTTCTATGTTATAAATAAAAGTTCTGTAGGGGTATATTTAGCTGATGGTGGACAAGCGTGGATTGCACATTCAGATGAACGTATTAAAGAAAACATAACTTCTTTAGGAACTGTTTTACCCGACATTAAAAATATACGTTGCGTTAAATATAACCTCAAAGGTCAGTCTGATACAAAGATTGGTTTTATTGCACAGGATTGGGAAAATGATTTTCCAGAAGTTGTTGATGAACAATCTCGTCAAGTTATAGAGGATGATGGAACGGTTTCACTTGACGATGAGTCAGAAAGCACAACTGTAGTAAAAGCAATGGCTTACACTGAAACAATTCCAGTATTGTTGAAAGCAATCCAAGAACTATCTGCAAAAAATGATACACTAGAAGCCCGTATCACTGCCCTAGAAAACGCATAATCAGTTAGACAGAAAAGGAGAAAAGAAATGTCTGATACACCAACCGCTGACGAAATCGCAGCAAACTACACAGCAATGGGTCACTCTGTTGATCTGTTAAACGCAGGGAAACCAGATGACATGGAAGCAGACGAATGGACTGCAACCAAAGCTCGTAACGTAGAGCATTTAGAACTGATGAAAGCCCAGACTTACTGGACTTCAGAAAGCATGACTGCTGTAGATAAAGCTATTGCAGATAATAAGTAACTTAGAAAGGAAATCAAAATGGTAAAGAAAAAAACACAAACCATTACGATAAACGGTACAGACTACACTGAAGATCAACTAACAGATCAACAAAAGGTAATGGTAAATCATATTGGTGATTTGGAAAGAAAGATTGGCTCCACGCAGTTTAATCTGGATCAATTAACTGTAGGCAAAAACGCATTTATTAACCTGCTTGCCCAGTCATTGGAAGAGCCTGTAGAGGTTGCCGCTGAATAAAGGATACTTTAAATGTTAGGTTCTGGCCCGCTAACGGGCGCACCCCTTGCGTCATCTTTTGCACAGATAACTGTAGCTTCCTTAAACCATGGAAGTTTTACACTTACGGGCCAGAGCGCTGATTTTAAAAAAGTCTTAAAGGCAGGTTTAGACCACGGTAGTTTTACACTCACCGGACAAAACGCAACTTTAATTGTAGAAGACGCTGAAGTAATAGGTACGCTCTTGTTTGACCTTGTCGGNCAAGATGCAGGGTTTGCAAAAGCTNTAAAACTTACTGCAGATGCAGGGTCTTTCACGCTCACAGGTATAGATAATGTCTTCAACATTACAGTGCCTTTTGGCGNTCATGGTTCTTTTACGCTTACAGGACAGACTGCCACCTTCGGAATAAAATCGTCCTTTGACCACGGCTCGTTTACGCTNACAGGGCAAGATATAAACTTTGCAAAGAGCGTAAGTCTCGATCCCGGCTCGTTTACGCTCACAGGGCAAGACGTTTCGATTGTAGTCGGTTTTCCNGTTACGGGGNTAGAACTAACGCTTGGGCTTGGAAATCCAACGGTTTTTGGTTTAATCATACCAGACCAAACCGCAAATTATTCCAATATAGCACCGTCACAAACTCCAAACTATTCCAACATTATTCCGTCACAAAATCCAGTCTGGACGGAGGTTGCTTAAAATGACTTTTAAACGTATACTTAAACAAACTAATATATAGGTTTCACATGGCTACATATTCAGACATTAACGGCGTTAAGCTTATCACTACAGGAGATGAGGCAGGTACATGGGGTTCAAGTACAAATACAAACCTTCAGATCATTGAAAGAGCGGCAAACGGCTTTGCTCAAATTGCTCTGACAGGAACCTCATACACCCTAACTCTGTCTAACCAACCGTCTGCGGCTGAAAACGGACACTATAAGGCTATTGAGTTTACAGGTACACCCGGTGGGACATGTACAGTTACGCTTGCTCAGAACGATCATGCACGAGTGTATATGTTTCTAAACAGCACAAACCAGACTGTTTCAGTTACTCAAGGTTCTGGTAGCAACGTTACCATAGCAGCTTCTGAGGGCGCTGTTGTTCTTGCTGACGGTGCAGGAAGTGGAGCAGCCGTCAAAGATCTTGTGGTAAAAGCAGGGTCCTATGTAGCAGGTTCTATTGCTAACGCCGATATAAATGCTTCCGCAGCTATAGCTGACACAAAGTTAGCTACGATATCTACGGCTTCAAAGGTTGCCAATTCTGCTACGACAGCTACCAATGCAAATACGGCCTCTGCCATAGTTGCAAGGGATGGTAGCAACAATTTCTCGGCAGGAACAATAACTGCTACCTTGTCGGGTAATGCTACATCCGCTACCACCGCAGCAGCATTAACTGGAGACGTGACAAGATCAGGATCTTTTACGGTAGATGCGTCTGGAGATATTAATCTTGATGCGGGCGGTGGAGATATAGTTTTTAAAGATGATGGCACCACAAGGGGTTCTATAGATATTGGAACAGCAAGCACTGTTAAAATAAAGGCGGGAACTTCTGAGGAATTAAGGGTCACAACTTCTGGTCTTAACGTGATAAACGGTTTAAGAGTTGGAGATACTTCTGCGCCCACAGATAACGATCTTCACGTGGTGTCAGACATTACCTTGGGTGGGGCACTAACTTCTACGGGTAATGTGACCGGGGACAGTTTTTTTGTTGGAGAGGCCCTTAACCTTACAAGTTATTCTACCAATTGGAAGATTGACGTAGATGGATCAGGCAACCTGTTGTTTATTTATGGAAGCACTACAAGAATGAAGTTAGATGCATCTGGCAATCTGTCTGTAGAGGGTAACGTAACAGCCTATGCGAGTTTATAATGACGCTACCAAGCAGCGGTACACTTAGTTTAAATCAAATCCATGTGGAGGCAGGGGGAAGCAGTGGTTCACTTGCTTCAATAAACGACAGTGATATACGTGGTCTCATAGACAAAAGTTCCGGTGCGGCAATGAGCTTTTCCGAATGGTATGGGGCAAGTGCTGAAACGGTTTTAACATCTGGCGGCAATGTAAACGGTCAAGCTCAAAGACAACAAATTACAGTTAGCAGTTTTATTTCATCTGGCGGCACTTTGCGTATACCTTCAAACATTTGGGTTTGGTCAGACAGTACGTCAACAGCAGCATTAATTATAGATATACCTTGTACAATTATAAATGAGGGTAAGATTATTGGTAAGGGTGGTGTCGGAGGTCATGGGAATACCACAATTTCCAATTCCACAAGTAATGCTAAAGGTAATGGCGGTGACGGTGGCATTGCTATAAAAATAAACTCAAGTGTTTCAAATGTTACTATTACTAATAGCTCTGGAGCTTACATAGCTGGCGGTGGTGGAGGAGGGGGTTCATCTGGTGTTGAACCTCAAAACACATACGCAGGTGGCGGCGGCGGTGGTGGCGGCGGAAACGGTGGTGACGGTGGCGGTGTTGGCACTGGGAACACAGGTGGATCAGGCGGTGCATTAAATGCTGTAGGGGACCAATTCACTCCGCCCCAAGGAGTTGCAGGGTCTACAAGTGCTATCGGTGGTGAAGCAGGAGGCTATGGTATGGGGTCTGGTAGTGAGGACAATCGTTCAGGCGGTGGTGGCGGCGGTGGTCGTATATTGCCGGGCGCACTTATTTCTGGCGCAAGTTCATTCTACACAGAACCCGGTATTGCAGGTAATGTTGGTTCCAATGGTGCTGCGGGTGGTAACACAGGGAAAGGTGGCGGCGGCGGCGGTTGGGGCGCTAATGGAGGTGATGGATACCGAGGAACTATCACAGGAACAGACTGTCAAGGGGGATCAGGCGGCAAGGCTGTTGAGGACAGCGCTAATTCATACACGTTAAACAATAGTGGAACTATTTATGGGGCAACGACATGACTTATACTGACTTGCGTTTTAAGCCCGGAATTAACAAAGAGATTACGCCATATTCTGAAGAGAATGGTTGGGTTGATTGCGATAAGATCAGGTTTAGGTTCGGCTATCCAGAAAAATTAAATGGTTGGGAAAAGAACTCTACAAAAACTTTTTTGGGCTTGTGTCGTGGATTACATGAGTGGGTATCTCTGAATGGAGAAAAGTTTTTAGGGGTTGGCACGGAACAGAAATATTACATCAAACAGGGTACCGATTATAAAGACATAACTCCTATAAGAGAGACTACTTCTGCAGGAGATGTCACCTTTTCTGCAACGAATGGGTCTCCGGTAATTGTTGTTACGGATGTGAATCACGGTTGTGTTGTAAATGACTTTGTTACTTTTTCAGGAGCGGCGTCTCTAGGTGGCAATATAACAGCGGCAATACTGAATCAAGAGTATCAGATTACAGAAATTGTTAATGGTAATTTATATAAAATATCTACACGAACTGTAAGCACTATTGAAAGTATTACAATTACGGGTGGCTTAAACGCAACCGCGGTAAATGCAAATAGCAGTGATACGAGTAACGGTGGTAGTAGTGTGGTTGGTACGTACCAAATAGGAACTGGTCTCAACTCCTCAGTTGACGGAACTGGCTGGGGCGCAGGTTTATTTGCGGGTACAAACAATGGTGCATTACAAACGACTTTAAACGAAGGTGGCACCTTAACTGCGGGAGATACTACAATAACGCTTACTTCTGCTACAGGTATCGTGGCTTCAGACGTAGTGCTTATAGGTGGCACGGAACTTGTCCTAGTTGGCGGCATAAGTTCAAACAACCTTACAGGTTGTACAAGGGGACATTTGGGAACGACTGCCACTTCTCATGCAGACAGTTCTATAGTCAGGTTGGCGTCTGGTAACGCAGATGGTGCAGATGACTTCAATGGATGGGGTTTAGGCGTTGCAACCGGAACTCAGACCACTACCACAAACCTTCGTATATGGTCACATGATAATTTTGGCGAAGATCTAATCTTTAATGAGCGTAATGGTCAAGTATTTTACTGGGACAAGACTAATGGTGTTTCTACTCGTGGAGTAGAACTTTCTACACTTACTGGGACTCCAACCTCTGTACCTCAAAAAGCGGCTCAAATTCTTTTATCTGATCGAGACAGGCACGTAATTGTATTTGGTGCAGACGGATTAGGAGCAACGTCATCTACTGCTAAAGGGAACGGGATTCAAGATCCTATGCTGATAAGGTTTTCTAATCAAGAAAATCCGATTGATTGGTTTCCAACAGATACGAATACAGCGGGTGATCTAAGAATTGATTCGGGTTCAAAGATTATGCAAGCCGTTGAAACAAGACAGCAAATACTGGTGTTTACGGATGTAGCTATCTACGCGATGCAGTTTATCGGACCCCCGTTTACATTTGGTATTAATCTTATTTCTAGTAACATAAGCATTGCAAGTCCAAGAGCGGCGGTTGCTGTGGATGACGCTGTATACTGGATGGGCGCTGCGGAGTTTTACGGGTATACAGGCGCGGTTCAACGCATACCTTGTACTGTGCGAGACCATGTTTTCAATGATTTTAACACAGCGCAATCGGACAAAGTTGTAGCGGGAGCAAACATTTCTTTTTCTGAAGTATGGTGGTTTTACCCTTCTTCAAGTTCAGACGAAAACGATAGGTATGTTGTTTATAACTATCAAGAAGACATATGGTTTATCGGAACGCTAGATAGAACAGCATGGCTAGATCGTGGAATATCTGCATTGCCTGTGGCTACAGGTACAGACAACTACTTATTTAATCATGAAACTGGCGCAAAAGCGGATGGCGTGGCAATGACTTCTTTTATTGAGTCAGGAGACCTCGGCATTTCAGATGGAAATCAATTTTCTTTTGTAAGTCGCGTTTTACCAGATTTGAACTTTAGAGATACTAATGTGAATAACACCACAGTAGATTTTATTTTAAATGCTAAAAACGCTCCGGGCCAAGTAGCGCAAACAACTAATACAGATACAATTACAAAAACATCTAACGTGCCTGTAGATCAGTATACAAGTCAATATCAAACTAGGTTGCGAGGACGTAGCTTTACATTTAAAGTTCAATCCACAAATGCAGACGTTTTATGGCGTTTGGGAATCCCTCGTGTTGATATACGTTCGGATGGGAGAAGATAATGTCTATAGCACCTATCCCGTTTTTTCCAGTACCGCCGCAACAATATAACCAACAATACATGGCGGAAGTTGTTCGAGCGTTTTCTGTGTTTGCAACGCAAATAACAAACCCCGCTATTGCTAAACCGATACTAATCGAGATACCTACGTCCTCTCAATCTGGAGACGAGACGGGTACTGTATACGAAAGTAACACGATACTTAGAATAAAATCGGCTACGGCGGCTAGCAATACGGCTGGTATACCGCTACCCACATATACTGTAGCAAGCCTTCCAACTGTAGAGACAGGCACGTTAATATATGTTTCTAATGGCGCTGCAGGTAGTCCTGTGGTTGCATTTGGTGATGGTTCAAACTGGTTAAGGTGTGATACTCGTGCGGCAGTATCTACATAGGAGATTAAGATGGCGCATACTATTATAGACGATTACAAGATATTCCCTAGACTAATGATGCTTGTAGTCACTATACTTACTTATCAGTCTGTACACTGGTACATGTCTCTACCTGATCCTTCAAACGGACAGGCCGGGCTGGTAAGTGTGTGTATGGGCGCATTGACGGGTTGTTTTGGTATCTGGATGAACAAAGAAGCCCAAACTGATCGTGGAGGTATGAATAATGGTTAGACCAGTAAGTACGGATCGTAATCCTACAACCGCTGCAGGGAAACAAAGCCTCGCCAATGCGAATAAAATAGCGCATATGGATCAAGTTGCAAAGCACTATAAAGCGCTTGGCATGGACAACCCTCATGCTAGAGATCATGGGATGATGAGAAGATCAATGGCCTCCGGTGGTCCTTCGTATACAGGCATCCGTGACATGTTTGACGGTGGCGGGCCGGGTCGAAGTGGTTCACGTTTTTTCATGCGCGACACAGCCGCTATGGATACAACACCCGATAATTATATATCTGAAGCTGAAGCTCTTGCGTTTCAAAATAAAGATGAGGGAGCATATAACAAGGCAGTGGGTGGCATAGGATCTATTTCTAACTTTTCTGGCGCACGTCCACGAGGTTCATACGCACAGGAACGAGCTTTAGGACCAGCAGGTACAAACATAGGTACAAGCGGCATAGCTAATTACATTACTGGTGGAGGCTCACTCGGAGCTTTATTTGGTGGCGGTAAGCCTAACACCATGCAGAGAGCGCTGCCGCAGATGGATGTCAATCAGCAGTTTACGCTGCAAAATCTCATCAACTCCGGTATGAAGCGTGAAGATGCTATAAAGTTTCTTGGCAGTAACTATTCTCCCCCTTCAACGTATAGCGGAGATGAATTGTATGGATCGCCTTCAGTATATAACCCCCCTCCAATGAACATGAACATGGGCGGTATCATGCAGTTATCTAACTTTGGGAGATCTGTATGATAGGACAGTTAGTAGGGCCGATAGCGAACCTTGCTAGCAGTTGGCTACAAGGTAAAGCAGATAAGAGCGCAGCCACTGCGAAGTTAAAGCTTGTCGAGGCAGAATCGAAAGCCGCTATTCTTATGTCAAAAGAGACCTCTACTGCCGATTGGGAGAGGATTATGGCAGAGAGTACAAAGAACTCTCTTAAAGACGAATTTGTAACTGTGATTGTGTTAATTCCAGTTATTTTGTGTTTTATTCCGGGGCTAGAAGATGTCGTAAAAAACGGCTTTGCCCGTTTGGATGAGCTGCCAGAGTGGTACACATGGCTAGTCTTTGCTGTGTGCAGCGCTGCTATAGGAATAAGGGGTGGCAAACAATTTATGGGTAAGAAGTGATGGCGTACATGAAAGATGTAATCGTATTAGTTCTGGTTCTAGGTCTTATGTCCATACTTGGTCTTATTATTTACGATGAGTTTAAAATGGCTAACGAGCATGGTGGAGAGCTGCATCCTGATATTATTGCTCTGCTTCAGATGAGTTTGACAGGCATAATTGGCGTTGTCGGTGGATATATTGGGGGTAAGACGTAGTGTCTGATAAGCTGCCAAAGGTAAGCATTGCTGTAGTCGGGATTGTAATAGCCCAGATCGGCGGCTTTATTTGGTGGACAGCGCAGCAAGCATCTACAATATCAAACCTTGAAGATACGGTAAACGTTCTGACTGTTGAGAATAACGCTACTGACAAGACAAATTTAATTAGAGATGTAGAACAGAATAAAGAAAACATCGAAGAGATGATTGAAATACTAGCTGAATTTTATGAGGACATGGAAGACGCAGACAATGAAATCTGGGAAGACATAGACATGATTAACGATGATATGGGCGGTATGGCTTCTCATATGATGGAAATTGTCAGAGTTCAAGCTCGCGTAAAGTCTTTGGAAAGCACGTTAGAATATCTTACAAGATCTCCCGCACATTCAGATGCGAGATAACCTATATAGGAGAAAATTATGAGTTTTAAATTAAGTAGACGTAGCCTCGATAGGCTAGAGGGAATTGATGACAGGCTACAAGCCGTTATCAAAATGGCTATTACACTGACAAAAACCGATTTCGGAGTGGTGCAGGGTATGAGAACCATTGAACAGCAGAAGGAACTTGTAGCCTCTGGTGCATCTCAAACGATGCGCTCGAAACATCTTGAAGGTAAGGCTTTCGACATTATGGCCTTTGTGAACGGACGGGCAAGTTGGGAGTTGAATTTGTACGATGATTTGGCTGACGCAATAAAAGAAGCCGCTACTAACCTTAACGTGCCTATATGTTGGGGTGCATCATGGGGTACACCGGAAATGCCGTATCCTATGGACATTCGTAAGTGGGACGGAACTATGGAAGACGCTATGAATGCATACATAGATCTAAGACGCTCTCAAGGGCGGCGACCTTTTATTGATGGGCCGCATTTTGAGCTTATAGACGATTGATAGATAAAAGGTTTAGTGTTACACTACAACAAATATTGAGGTAAACATGCTCCCACTTCTGTTTAGTTTAGGACTTCCAGCTTTAGCGCCCGCCATAGGATTGGGCGCTTTGCCTTCATTTGCGCTATCAGGCATTGGTGCAGGGCTTGGATCGTTTTTTGAAACAGGTGATGTTGGTAAAGGCATAAAAACAGGGCTTCTTGCAGGTCTTGGTAGTAAATTGTTTGGTGGTATGGGTGGTGGTGTGCAAGGTCTTAAAGACTCGGTAAGCCAACAAGCCCTCACAGGAAGCCAACAAGCCGCGATGCTCCCCGGAGTGTTTCAAAATGCCGTTGTAGACGCAGGAATTAAAGCTCCCATGTCAGGCATTCTTGGCGAGCAAGCTGCAGCGGGACTTCTTCAACCCGGTGTTATGGCAGGGGCTACTATAGGTTCAGCGGCAAGTGCTGCTCAAAACCAACCTGAAGCACGTAAATCTGACGATGATGATTTCGTAGCTCCGATGCCGAGTCCACCGCAGAAAGTAGTAGACTTTTCTGGTGATCCTTTAGACACAAGCAAAGAAAAGAGCTATTTTGATTACATATTTAAACCTCAACCAGATTTAGAAGACCCATATATTGATTATGGCACGGCACAAGAAATATTTCGCCGCCCACCACCTATTGATCGACCCAGACTGTTTAGCATGGGTGGTTTTACAAGTGGCGCTTCAAACCCTATGTTTATGGGATTGGGTCAAGGGCTTCGCAGAGCTATGGCACAGCAAGATAACGAAAAAGTTGACGCATTTGTGCAGGAGGTAGAAAACGATGCCCGTGCAGAGTTTGGAGATATATTCCAACCACAACAAATGCAAATGGCGATGCCGATACAGGATCGTGCGCGGTTTGCTACAAATCTACCCGCTTTTACGGGAGGCAAAGGCGCAGGCATTAGGCCAGTAGGCACACGAGAGGACGTGCCTTTTCAAGATCAGAGCGCTCGACCCGCTATAGGCAACATGTTTCAACGTGCGCTTGGTTTTGCCGAAGGTGGAGAGATTGAGGGTATGAACGAAAAAGATATTATTCTTGAATCTATAATGGCTATAAAAGGCATGAAGGGTGAGACTGAATCACAAGTGATTTTAGGTGAGTTTTTAAAAGAGTATGGAGAAGAGGCTTTACGTGATCTAGTAGATTCTGTGCAGTCTGGTGAGTATGATGATACTGTAGCTCGCTTTGCAGAGGGTAAAAAAGGTATGGTACGTGGACCTAGCGATGGATCAGGCAAAGATGATAAAGTACCTGCTACAATGGACAATCAACAAGATGTTCTCCTAACTGAAGGAGAGTTTGTGATGCGTCAGCCTACGACTGATGCGCTTACAAAAGCATATGGGGGTGGCTTCTTAGATAGGATCAACGAAGCCGAAAAAGATGCACCGAAGGTGCTGGAGAAAATGGTGGGGTAATTGAAGGTAAGTGCTGTTCCGAAAGAAACAGTCAGGTATATATGGAAGGATGTTGAAAGGGTACTAAAGAAAAGTGTCGATACTGCTACTGGTAAGGTAAAACTAATAGACGTATTACATGGGATTTTAAATGACACTTATGTTCTTTGGGTTGTATTTGATGGCGAAGAAGTAATAGCAGCCATAACTACAAGAATAATACAGTACCCCCAACGTAGAAGCATGGCACTTGATTGGGTTGGTGGAAGTAAAATGAAAGAGTGGCAAGACATGGCGATAGAAAAGATTACTGACTTTGCTGTATCAAACGATTGCCAACACTTGGAAGGATATGGGAGAAAGGCTTGGGGCCGTGCGTTAAAGAAGCACGGGTTCTACCCCGAATACATTGCGTACCGCATGGAGATAAATAATGGGTAAAGGCAGACAACCAGCAGAAACAACTGTAAGCACGGGGCTACCCGACTACGTTGATCCGTATTTTAAAAGGCTTCTAAAGGGTGCTGAAGAGGCTACAATGCCGTTCGACCCTGAGACTGGCGAGTCTACTTACACTCCGTATGGAGAAGAACGTTTAACAAAATCAGCGGATTACGGAGATATAACAGGTGCGCGAAACCAATTACGCGGTATCCTAGGTGGCGACATTCCGGGTATGCAAGAAGCGTATGACGCACAGCGTTCAGGCATTACAGGAATTACTTCACTTGCTGAAAACCCTACATCATTTACCGCTGGTACAGCAGATCCGTATGGTGGGTTTGCAGAATCGCAATTTACACAAGGCGCAGGCGCTGAATTTAGTTTTGATCCTACACGACAGTTTACGGGTGATGAGGTTCAAAAATACATGGACCCATACATGCAGGGTGTTGTAGATATACAGAAACGCGAAGCAGAAAGAGACTTTGCTAGAGGGCAAGCAGGTAGAGACGCCTCTGCAGTACAAGCAGGAGCATTTGGAGGTTCTCGTCAAGCGGTTGCACAGGGTATGGCACAACAAAACCTGCAAGATCGTTTAGGTGATATACAGCAAATTGGTAGTCAGGCAGCCTTTGATAGAGCAATGCAGGCGTTTGAATCAGACCGCGCTGCTGAAATGGGCACACAGGGGAGTCAAGCTGCCGAAGCTGCTAGGGTACAAGGCATTGGTATTGGCGAGTTAGGACGCACTGAAGGCGCTGCTGCTACAGAGAGCGCACGTAGACAATCCGCTGAAGCTGCAGAGCTTGCACGTACACAAGGTATAGGTCTTAACGAGGCTGCTAGGGTGCAAGCCGCTCAAGAAGCGCAACGTATGGGTACGGCTGGATTGTATGGAGACTTAATGGGCGCAGGTAGAGGTCTTGTGGGTCTCGGTGAGCTTGAGCGTGGTACAGGTATACAAGACGCACAGATGCTTGAAACCGTTGGTAGCGACCTCCGTGCAGAGGATCAGGCGCGTCTTGATCTTAATTATCAAGATTTCTTACGGCAGCAAGACTACCCAATCAATCAGTACGAACGCTTTTCAGGTCTTCTAAGCGGTGTGCCAACAGGAAGTTTAGATCGAACGTCTATGCAGTATGCAGCGTTTAACCCAATACAGGCTGCTATGGGTACAGGTTTATCAGCATTGGGACTGTATAGAGGTCTCGGCTACGGTGGCGGAGGAGGTACGTACTAATGAATATACTAGAGCAGACTGAACGCCTTAAAGACCTACCAGATCAAATGTTAATTAAAGAGATGCAAACGCCTACGGGCATGGCTGCACCTATATTTATAACGACTGAATTAAAGAGACGGCAGCGTATCCGTGACGATTTTAAAAGACGTGAGGCACAAGACATGCCTACCGTTGCTGAAGAAGTAGTGATGGCTGCAGGTGTGCCGCAACAAGGTATCATGCAAATGGCAAGAAACATGGCCCCAAAAACAAATATGGGGCAGAACACAGGCATGGCTGATATGATGCCAAAACAGCCTACTATGGGTATGTCTGATGGCGGTGTAGTTAAGATGCAGCCGGGCGGT
>JGI24003J15210_10000930_pt1 | contig 12658 bp, 18 predicted proteins | sample LinPmetageLP28_FD_15210 | JGI IMG/M metagenome (IMG submission 15210)
CGTAACCTAATTTTCATGCACACTGATGGGAAAAACTACACCAAGGTTCCTCTTCCTTATGGATACAACATATTTAATAATATGGGCCTTGTTGCCTCTGAGGTTACTTCTGGGAATAGAGAAATGTGGGACGGATTGAGCTTTTTGTTAAACTCAGCATTTAGCTCCTTCTCCCCCATTAGCTTTGGACAAAGCGACGACGCATTCACTTACACGACTAAAGCAGTTGCTCCTACAATCGTTAAACCTATTGTAGAGATTGCTGCTAATGAAACATACTTTGGATCAAATGTGTACACGGACCGACTCCCATTTGATGACACCCCTTACTCTCAGCTGGCGTTTAGGTCACCTGAGTTTCTGCGGGAGTTTTTTGAATGGATAAACGAGGCCAGCGGAGGCAGCAAGTACACGTCGGGCGACTACGACTACAACCCAGATATGGTTTGGTATCTCTTTGAGTTCTTCATAGGAAGCGCTGGAAGGTTTGTAGGAAACACTGGAGAGCTTGCTAAAAACATGTATGAAATGAGCAAGAACTCCTACGCCATTGCGCAGCAGGATGGGCTTTCATACGACGACTGGAAAAACATTACCGCTGGATTTAAAAATGAAAGCAAAATTAAAATGGAGCCAAACTCTATCCCCTTGGTTAGAAAGATTTACGGGTCTCCATCTAAGTATTTTGATCAGGATCTTTTCAGAAACAACGCTATGAAAATAAAGCAGTTGAATGAAGAGATGGATAAGAGTTTAAGAAGAGACGACCCTAATAGATACGCTGGGGTTAGATCACTTTACAGCGGGTTGATTAATATCAATAAAAGGCTAAAAACTATAAGAAGCAGAAGACGATTAATAAGGGACAAAATGGACATTTCTTATACCGAAAGGTCTAATCAGCTAAAAGATCTTGAGGAAATGGAAAGACTACTAATGGCACAATTCAACGGCAGATATGAAAAACTCAGGCAAGAAGATTAAGGACACCAAGCTTGGGGCTTGGCTTAAGTCAAAGGCACCCAACGTTTTAACAATTATGGGTGACGCCCTTCCAGACAGGGGCGCATTGGGTGTGGTTAAGAACCTACTTGCAAACGAACCCGATGTAGACCCCGAGGAGGCTAAGGCGATCGTAGAGGCAGAAGTAAGGTTTCAGGAGAACGTAACGGAGCGCTGGAAGGCTGACATGGGTAGCGACGTAAAGCTCGCAAAGCTCATCAGACCAGTGACTTTGATCGCTCTTATGACCATGTTTATGATCACCATGGTTGCAGATAGCATGGATAATTGGGCCTTTAACGTCAAGGATTCTTATGTATCTTTGTTAGAGATACTTATGCTAACAGCTTTTGGTGCATACTTCGCAGGTAGAACCATTGAAAAAGCAAGAAAATAATGCTTGAAAACTTGAGTCATTTTGAATTTTTATCCGTAGCTGGGGCGCTAGTGGCGGGGTGGATAAAGTTCCAAAACGATTACGGAAAGCTTAGCGCCAGAGTGCATACGCTCGAAACAGACAACGCAGAATTTAAGGCTGACGTCAAGCAGTTACTCAAGGACATTCAAGAGATAAAACTGCTTCTCGCTAAGAATAAGGTAGAGTAATTAACGGAAGATCGTTACGTTGCCAGCCATCTCTATAACCTTCTGACTCTCCCAGGTAGAGGCCTTTATGGTCCAAGTGTAGACTCCGTCGGGCACAAATGCCCCTAGTCTATTGCCCAACCACTTGTCTTCGGGGTCATAGCTGACCCAAACTAGCGTCCCCCACCTGTTGTAGACCCTGCACTCCCATCTCCACCAGCACTCACTTCGAGTCACTGGCTTCCAGTAATCGTTGAGAGTGTCCCCGTTTGGGGTAAAAGTGTTTGGAGTATGGACACGAGGATCACTGCAATCCTCCCCTTCCTCAGGAAGGTACAGGCACTCTCCCTCTACCGTGCACTCTTCGCAGTAGTTTAGGGCTTCTGGGTCTAGACATCCTTGGTAGATACATCCACCATCGCTATGCGTGGCGAACTCGTTGTAGTTGTAGGCAAACATATCTGTGCAGCCATATACGATAGGCGGAGGCGGTGGGTCACATGCCCCATTGAGCGACCAGATTACCCAGTTGTTCAAGATATCGGTATCAGGGTAGGGGAACCCCCCAAGTCCAGATTCCCCAGTTATGGCGTCGCTGTCATTGATTTGCCATACGTTCATGACCAAGCACTCTTCGTAGTACGATCCGCTTTGAAAGATGTCTATCCAACACGGAGCTGAACCGCTTCCAGCCCACGGGGTCTCCAGCATATTGAATGTAATCGTGTCTCCCGCCTGAAGTATGTTGTCTGGTCCCTGCCCTATCTCAAACCCAGGAAAGTCCAGAGGGAAGATAAGAGTAGCCCATCCGTTGTCGTAGAAGCACGGGAAAGGATTATCCTCTAGCGGAGGGTTAAACGTTAGAGCAAGAAGGAACTCTCCAATGCTGTCAGCCTGTGTCCCGCATTGAGCTCCGTTTACAGCTATGGTCAGGTCCGTAGAGATAGGGTTGAACCCAATAATCTCCATGTCGCATTGCCCCCAAGAAAACAGTGGTATAAGAAAGGGAATTAGTCTCTTCATTGGACAAATACTTTTTTGGTTTTGTTCTTCCACTTCAAGATGTAAACACCTGATGCCAGCTGATCAAAGGGTTTATCAACTTCCCTGCCAAGAATATCAAAGACGCGTGGAGATCCGCCTCCAAGGCTAATTCCGTCATCCACTACAAGGTCTATGTATGTGCCGACAGAGAAGTCATCCTCTATCTCTACGTCACACTCACCTACATTAAAAAGCATGTAAAGAAGGTCTCTGACGTTCACGATACCGTCGTTGTTGGGATCTGTCTGACAAGCAAAGTCACAGGCCCACTCACTGAGCATAACTAAGATGTCTCCGTTCCCAATGGAACCGTTTCCGTCGTAATCTAACTCACACGCTGGCAAGGTGTTACAGAAGTCCTGAGAAAAATCGCTAAACTCAAAACCAAAAGGCATATTGATGATAGTGTCTTGGTTGATTGTGGCGAAGTATCCATCACTCCCAATATCACACGTGCCATCTCCGCCTAGGTCTACCGTACAGAATCCATCCCCCGCGTAGTCTTCTGCGATAAACGTGTAGCACCCATCAAACACACAGGCCTCATAGTAGTAGAGTCCTTGTTCGTTGAAACCGTAGTCATCCTCCATTACGATGTCTCCGTTCTGATCCAGTATCATCCAGCTGTGCTCATTCGAAAATACGTCTATGTCTGCGGATAGTGTAAGCAGATCTCCCTGTACGGTCTCCAGAGGCCAAGAAGCATAGTCGTTATCTGGATAGGAGTCTAAGCTTGCTGTTTGAACCTCAAACATCTGAGCCTCCTCCACGTACACTTGATCAAACATAACAGAGTAGCTACCTGGAGACACATCGAATATTGTTTCTATATACTCTAGGCCGTTGCAATACATGGTCACATCAACGAAAGGTATAGACAGAACCCCTTGGTTTACCACAACGACCCAAATGTCCTGATACGGAGTACACCACTGGTCCTGATATATAGCCGAAGTGGGGGTCATGTCATAGTCAACTACAGGGAGGCAAGCTGGTGAGACAACAAGCAAGGACCTTGGTCCCTGAAGGGACTCGTGCATTCTACACGCCTGACCTTCCGTGAACTCTATTTTGCAATCCTGAGAAGAGTAGTCCATGTAGTTGCTTCCATCAATGTCTGGGCAGATATTGGAGCAGCCAGATGTAGCAGGCCCTGAGGGTGTGTCACATACTCGATCCCCAGCGACCTCGCAGTTGGCCTCTGGCTCGCAATCGTTCGCGCTATAAAACGTGTGGTAGAGGCTAAGGTAGTGGCCAACCTCATGAACAACCGTGTAACCCAGGTCTCTTCCCTGCTTGAGCTCCCCAACGTTACCAACTGTATTGTACAAGGCCACGATGCCGTCACGACAGTCACCAGTGGGCCCTAGGTATGCGTATCCTTGAGTACCGCTTTGACCGTTGTTTCCATTGATCTCAGACACCACGTATATGTTGATGTATTCATCAGGATTCCAACATCCAGACGAGGCCTTTAGAGTTTCGTCTTCAATACCGTTTGGACTACCCTGTGCCACACCGTCTTCGGTGTAGCTACTCCATACCCCACCATCAAACCGAGTGATACCATTTGTTGGGACTCCGCTTGGAGTGCGCTTGGCCATACAAAACTGAATCTTGCTGTCAAGAAAGGACTCGTTTAGAACGTCCACTTGTGAATCAATTTGCTCGTCGGAGATGTTGTTGGAATCTCCCAACCCCGTGTGAATCACATGAAACACAACGGGTAGAGTTTCGATCTGAATGTCATCAAAATCGTAACTTAACTTACTGATACCCATGGTCTTAACCTCTGGTATCATTTGCATGCACTCCTGACCATTTAGGCCAAAAGAAAGCATTAAGAGAAGAGTGGTAATAGTGGTTTTCATCACCCACGAATGTACGAAAGAAAAAAGGAGCCGATTGCAGTTAAGCGATCGACCCCCATGGTAGTAACCCTAAGGTTTAAGCCTTATTGCTTGTCGTTCTGCTTAGCTATCAAATCGTAAGTCCGACAGTCAATGTTCCTGATGGGATCAATAAAGTTCTTTTTGCAGTAGTCGTTTATCTCTTTTTGCCTCTCTGGTGTGTTTGTCACGCAGTTATGAGCGGCTTGATACTTAGCGTTCTGCTCAAGAAGTCTATCTATATTCATCTTGATTTGGTTGTGTCGGTTTGTCTTCATGGACCGACAAAGATAGTCAATATTTCTGATCGTATTCCCAGACACGATAGGACAGCAATGTCTTGATATCGTGCAACTTAAGGATTGTGATGACATCCTGACGATCCTTCCTAGTGTACCTTTTTAGGTACGCATCCTTCTTGTTGGTGACTGCTTCATTCTTTACATGCTTCTCACAAAAAAGGGCGAGCTCCTCCCTGTCTACTATGGAGAACCCGCCTTCCTCTGGCATATCAAAAGCTATAATCGTAGCCCCGCCGTACATCCATCCTGGATTTCCAGCTACATTTTTAAACTCACACCATATCTCATCTGGTAGGTTGTTTCCCTTCACGTCTACACCCCATCTGCTATCCTGTCCAGCCATAGCCAACCAGTAGTCTATATGTTCGTGACGATCCTCTGTGTGGCTAGACTTGGTGACATGAAGGCCTTTAGCCCTAGCTGCCCTTTGAAATCTAACCTCGGCCATACGGCCCGTGGAGTTACTGTACCTCCTTCGCGCCTGACTGGTGCTCATCTGCTGCAGATTTAATCAAGTCTAACTCCTGATAAATTGCCAGCTTCACACCCTCCATAGCCTCCTCCACTAGTGCCAACTCTTCCTTCGGAACGCCCGTCTCTTCGTGTAAGGCCTCATACAGGTCGTCCACGACCTCATGAATCCTGTCACAAGCATGGTAGTAGTACCAGCTTAGTTTAGATGTCTCCATTTTTGATTGATTGTAGGATCTCTTGGATAGCTTTGTCTACTTGACCGCTATTCTTGGCTAAAAATACAATCGTTTTGGCTTGATTACCAACTAAATGGCGTAAAAAAAGTTTCCACCTCATGGTAAAATCATGATGAGACGGTAAATACCCCTTAGTTTCAATAATCCAATCGTGGTCCCTGCCCACAAAGTCAGGCTTGTATGTGATAGGGAGGACGACAGACCCAGATCGGTCTGTCATCTCCTTACCCTTTGCGGTCATTTTAAAATACTTGTTGGGAAAGCGGAAGCGGTCCATCAATTCAAACTGATGTTCTTCGTAGTCGAAAGCTAACCCGTATTCCTTCAGCTGATCGGCGCAGTACTTTTCGAGATTGCTCGCGTAACGGCCTAGCTGTTTTTTTCGGGAAGATCGACGCTTAGGAGTTCGTGTCTTTTTCTTCACGAATCGAAAGGTACAGTCCCCAACTTTAAAAATCAAGTATTGAATGCCAAGTTTATTGGCATCTGCTTAGGCTTCTCAATCGTAACACTCTCAAACATAGGCTTTTTGGACATCCATCCTGTAAATCCAGTGTGGGAAAGATTCATCACAAGCTTGTATGGCTCCTCCAGAGGAGTGGGCTGACCGCCTGTTTCTACCTCGCGCACCTTTCTTACGTGTAACTCACTCAGTTTACGAATGCTAGGGTCCTGTGATTGAACCTTTCGGTGAATAGTGATGAAGCAATCAGCTCTGTTTACGAACTTTCCGCCACCCTCTGTGTCCTCAGCGTATGGGGCAATAGGCAAACCATCAGCACCCTTGCGCCTTTGAGCCTCAGTTACAGCGTGCATGTTGAGCCACACCGCAACGTTGTGAGTCTTGCTGAACGTAAGGAACTCACTAGCTGCTTCGTAGTGGTAGTCGTGAGTCTGCAAACCGCTTCCCCTCATATCCAGTTTAAGGCTGTTGTAGGGGTCTACAAAGATCGCATCGCACTCTTGTTGCCGCATAACCTTTTCCATGAACAGAATGATGTCGCTGTAGCTGTACACTTGATTGTTACTGATGATAGTGAAGTGTTCTTGCACCCACTTGTACGCTTGTTTGCGCTCGAAGAAGTTCATGTCACCAACCTTTCGGTTGACAGCGAACTGCATAAGAGTCATCTTGACGCTTGCTGTGCGGTTTTCGGAGGAGTAGATTACCCACTTCCATCCATGACGCACTGCTGAGTTTGCAATCATGTACAACGCAGTTGTGGTCTTGCCTACGTTAGAGTGCCCGTTGATGATTACGAACTCTCTCTTGTACCTGAAGTAGTCGTCAAGCATTGCGTCGCCAGTGTCCAGGCCTAGCTCAATCTTGCCCTGAGCGTAGTCGTCAATCCACCTGAAGTCCTCGTCGTCAGAAGAGATAAAGGACATGTCGCCATCGTTGAGAAGCATTTCTCGCTTGGCCGTCTTTTCCTCGTCGATGATTTCCCTAATAGGCAATGCCTTACCCATTTCTACGCCATCAAGGATCGTGTTAAGTGCATGAGACTCGGATTCGATGTCCCTCTTGCAAATCTCTCTGTGGAGGATCCTGACGACCTCATCCTGCTCCATCTTTCCAGCGGCAATGTATCCGCCACACAGCCTAGAAGCCCTTACAAGCATAGCGTGCTTGTCTCCGTCCTCTGCATTGCGAATCATTCGCGCCGCAAGGTTGAGCTTCATGTAGTCCGTGTAGTCGTATGCTTCGCTCGTTGGTGTTTGCGCTTCAGCAAACTCTGTAGAAAAGTGACCGAACTTCTTGAAATCATCCTTGATGATGATCTCTGGGTCAAAGGACTCAAAGCAAGCCCGTGACTCATTGATGCCTGACTCGTCTAGTTCAAGTCCATGACTTCTTTCGAAGTACTTGATAAGGGCACGGAAGTGGTCCCTGTGTCTTTCTGGGTTGGTGACCCTGACAAGAGCCTTGATGCCGTTTCCGCTAGGCGAAGTCCAGCATGAATGAATGAAATCATCCGTGGCAAGGGCCGTCTTGGTCGAGTCAACATCAACGTGGTCAAAGTCCAAAACAATAAATCCCGAATGCTCGAAGAGCGCGTCATCGGCTCTCGACGAAAACTCTCCGCTGAAGCATACAACGGGTAGTTCCTTCTTCTTCTCTTTATCACCTCCTCGTACCTCAGATACCAGTGTAGACGACTTCCCCGTCTGTATGCGACGCAGTGCTGTTTCTAGGGCTATGTGGTGAGGGTTCTCCTTGTCGAAGACGCTCTTGAAAATCGTTACTTGCATTGTCTTTAGCGATCATGAGGAGGATTAGGTAACCTGCAAGATCCTGTAGCGTGTCCTCCGTTGCATCTACAAGGCCTGCGTTCTTAATTCGCTTGAGCTTGTCGTCGATACGCATCTTAATGCCCGCGACAGCCCCAGCTTCTGAGAAAACGTTCAGCGGTTCAAGGGCTGAGTTTCCATATTTTTCGTTCTTCGAGAGGAGTAGCTCCTCAAGTTCTTTGCATTTACTTCTGATACTGCTTCTTGTGCTCATCAATAGTTAGGTTTGAATGTGATAAAAGCTTCTTGTCTACTATCTCCCGTATCATCACGTGCCTGACCGCCTTTGTTTTTCCGTAGAACTCTTGTTCGAGTCTACCCATTGTTTTTGGATCGTAGTTACGTATGTCATTAGGATTGTCGAAGACAGATACTACCCACACAAGACGCTCGTGTACAACCTTCTTTTTTTTGAAGGCGACACGAGCGTTCATGTAGTAGATAGGTGCTCCCTTAGAAGGGGAGGTCACTTGTTTCAGTTTCAGTCTTAGCTTGCTTTTCAGCACGCTTAGCTTTTGCTGCCTCACTGTGAGGGTTGTACACAGAGCAGCACGCTTTACCGTTCTTGCTCATAAAGAGCTTGAAGTAGGCCTTGCCGCCCTTGCCTTCTGACGTTACTTTGCTTGCGTAGTTTTGAATTACGTCTTGCATTTCGTCAATGGTCATACTGAAACTCCAGTTACCGAGCTCGCCTTCGAAGTAGCGAGGTTCGTCCACGTATCCAACGAGGACTGAATCATATTGCTTATCGCTCATGAGAATAAAAAATTAGTTAGTGAATAATGAAAAGAAAGGAACACAACTGTGTACCACGTTATTTTAAATACTTTATACAACAAATTCTGCATAGTGTTTTTCTGATTTTCTGTCGCCGTCAAGCCACTTGTTAATATTTTCTAGGGCTTCATGAAATTTCATTTCACCCTTGAATAAGGTTTCTTCTGTACATTTTACGTCCGCAGGATAGAAAGGAAAAGCCTTTTCCTGAACCACCCAGTAGAAGTTAGGTATGTCAAACACCTTGGTGTAGATGTATGCCTGAATGTCATAGCTCCAGCTGTTGACATCGTACCTAAACTTACTGATCGAGCGAGAGGACTTGGAGTCAATGATGCAGTCGTCTTGTAGGCAGTCTAGAAATCCCTTGAGGGGGACACCATCCAAGTCTACATTGAACTCCACCTGATACTTGCCACCTGCAAACCTCTTGTCATAAAGGCCGCAGTCTTTAAGTCGCTGTATCATCTCGTGTGCCTTCTTGACGTCCGCTTCAGGAGCCAATAGCTTGTTTGCATTTTGCGTTGCTTGAGATGCTTCTGCCTTCCACTCCCTATATCGCTTTGTGTTGCGAGGAGACTTACCGCCAATGTCATCGACAATAGCAGAGTCGTCAAGAGTATAGTATGTGTCTGCAAACTTCTCTGGCTCGAACAATAGTAGGTCGTACAGAGACCCGAAGTACAATGCCTCTGACTCTTTCTTCAGCTGCCCCTTCATGTACATCTCCCAGAGACGCATGTCTCCGAGAGCGTACTTGAGAGAGGAGTACGAAAGGTGAGGTTTTCCAACGGCTTCAGTAAGCCTGTCCCTCATGCTCATGACCCTTGTGTTTGAGTTACCAGATACTTCTTGGGCAAGAACCCATTAAGGGATAGAATGGTTGGACACCAAATACCCACGTACAGGCCAGCTGTTTGGCTTCCTGTGAACCATAAGGTCAGTGACATGGTCATAGACACAAAGGCTGCGATTAATAGTGCATTCTTCATCGTACAAACTTTTGGAGTCCTGCTACTTGCTTCTCAGTCAACTGGCCGCCATACTTCTTGGTAATAGAGTCGAAGGCTTTGCGCTTGTCGGTCTGTCCCTTGATGTAAGCTACTGCTTTGTCCATGATGTTTTCGACAGGGGCGTCGATCTTCTTGGCAAGCTTCTGAACCTGAGGGTTGTCAACAAGCTCTTGTTGTTTTGCAATGGCCTCTTGGACTTCGTTAGACGACGCAATAGAAGTGTCGATTCCGATTCCGAGCATGGCAAGAGCTCGTCCCACGGCTGAGGTCTCACAGTTTTCGACATGGCTTGTCTTGTTAATGTTGGATGATGACTTGACCTCGTGAGCATGACCTTGAGCCACAATGACTTCTTCGGCGTTCACGATCGTACACTTACATAGAACCTGCTCTCCATCGAGCATGTTGATGTCGGTGTGGATACCCCACCCATGGTACTGGTCCTCCTGTCGGAAGAATTTGATGCGTTCGTTGACTTCAACGTACTGCTTGCCACGGATGTTCGTGGTCTTGAATTTGTAATTAGACATGAATTAAATTGAATTGATTTTGTATTAAATGTGCATTGCATTCTCGTCGAGACATTCGCAGTCAGCAAATGTTCTGCCACAACAGAGACACCTTTTACCTTTGTAATGTTTATGGAAGGTGAACTTCCAGAGATACCAGTCCTCGATCCAATACAGGATGTCTTCGTTCCAGATAACTCTGAGTTCCCTCAATAGTCGTTTTAGTGTCTTCATTGTGCATTCTCTAGTCGGACGACTCGTGTGCAAATGTAGATCTTTTTCTTCGCTCATGCAAGTTTTCAATCAAAGAATTTCTCCTCGACTGCAAGCTTGCAATCATAACGTTGATGGCCTCGATGTCAGACTCCATGCTGACAACACTGCCTCGTTGCCCATGAACACGGGGTAGTAGCTGATGTCGCCTTGCAAACTTCTCCACCACCTCAAGAGCTACTGAATAGTTCTTTCTGTACTGCGGTGAAGAGTTGAAGAACACCTCGTGCTCCCTCATAGAGTGTACGGCTGTGGTGTGGTTCACCTTGCCAATCATGGTGGCGAGCTGTTGACATGTGCCGTATGGTCTGGCCGCATTGACCAAAGCATTGCGTAGCTCGACCTTTTGCCTAAGCCTTGTCGCGGGCTCAAGATGTTCACCCATCTCATACTCGTAGGCTATCCTGACATTGTCAAGGATGGTTGGGATATCAATCCCCATAGAATGCTTCTGCTTGTCTTTTAACATCGAAATAAATTTGCATTGATTTGAAAATGTCCAGCATGCCTGAACGTAGTGCGGCTGTGAGGCCCTTGAGGTCTACACGCATGGACTGGTCGATACCTAGTTGATCGAGTGCGTCCTCTTGATTGATGGCTGTTTGTAGATCATTCATCAGCTCTTCCGATACTTCAGATGTAATCTCATAGAAGGAATCAATGATGACCGCAGGGTTGAGGTCAATCCAGTTTTCGAATCCTCCGTGTTCCCACATGTCTTGCATGATGAACCCACGGGCAGTAAGCTCTGGCTGTGTACCCTCAAGATACTGCATCATCCAATCCATTATCTCCTCCTGTGTCTTTGGTGCTTTGTCCTCCATTTAGTTTTTTAAGTTCTCGTTCCATTAGTCTTCGTCGGGCTCTTTTGTTGTGTGGCTCCTTGGCTGTGTTGCGAAGGAACCTTTCGTGTTTATCCATATACCTGTTGTTTGTTTGTCATCATTAGTTTGATTTGTTTCTTGTCTACGTTGTCATCCTTGTCGGTGAACCAATAAGGACTCTTCTTAGGGTTGTACTTGTACTGCGTCATGGTTGATGATAGTGGAATGGTATCCACCACCGACACATCGTCACATGATACCCACGCGCACACGGTCTTGTTCTCGCCATTGTGTATACGCATCGCTGTCTTCGGATGATTACCGAGGATGCAGTCAAGCATCACGATTGACTTCAAGTTGGGGTCGAAGTAACTCTTCGTATCTTGCTGTGAATCAGTGACTTGCCACTTCATGTAGTTGTCACCACGGGCTAGGTGGAATCGTACCTTGTATCGTTTCATCTTGGATTTTTAGTTTCATTTTGGATTCATAGTCCCTGACCATGCAGTCAATGAACATCTTGTCTTGAGGGTTTTTGGTGCGCTCGTATCGCGCCACCCGATCCTCTACTTCGAGCCATAGCTCGTTCATGTATTCGTCAGTCATTGATTGGTTTCTGTAGTTTAAGGCCGAGGTAATCAGCCGCATAGTTGATGTGTCTTTGTGTGGTTACTGACCAATACCCAAGCTGATGAAGGGTGTCCCCCTCAATCTTGGCAACAGGGGTCTCGTAGCTGACTACGAATTGACCCACCTTGTACAGGTTTTGTGTGTATCGTGGGAACCTCATGTGTTTATTAGTGAATCTTAGGTGTTTTTTTCTCATCAATCCCGTGGATGCGGCACTCGAATCCCTTGGTTTCGCATAGACCCCTGAGTCCGATTATGGCGGACTCTTCCTCGTATCTACCCACCTTGGAGCGCATCCAGTCCGTGTCTACGTGGTCGGTGAGGTCAACGTACCTGCTGAACGACACCTCAAAACCTCCTGTGTATGCACTCTCCTGAATCTCGATGGTGTCGGAGTTATCAAGCTCATCGCAAACGTTACACACCCCCTCCTTGATGCCTTCACGGAAGATAGCGATGGCTACGTCCTTGGGTATGGTTGGCATGTTGGGGATGTCTTCCACGAGCTTAGCCTTGAGGTCAGCAACCTCACGTTCGAGGGCTTGCTCACGTCCTGTTTGTTCTTCGTATGCAGACTCCATGCTAGAGATTTCGTCGAGCACCTGTTGTGTGTCTTGCTTGATGTCCATGACCTTGTGTAGGAGGTCGTTGATTTTTTCTTGATTCATTGTTCGTTGTCTTCTATTGCTTGTATAATCATTTCAGTTACCGCATCCTCGATGGAGTCGATGATGTCTTCCGTGGTGTGGAAGGGTATGCCGTGTGACTTGCACAGCTTGAGTAGCAGGGTGTAGGCACTCTGCGGGGA
>JGI24003J15210_10000935_pt1 | contig 12639 bp, 17 predicted proteins | sample LinPmetageLP28_FD_15210 | JGI IMG/M metagenome (IMG submission 15210)
GCCGTGTGGTTGGTAAATCTCAATATTGTTTACTTCGATATAAGTAGTACCTCGGTCTTCGTAGCCGTCAAAATCAATCATATCTCTGTTGTTTAAATCTCGTTTACTGCGTTCAATCCAAACTCATCAATCAGAAATTCGTATAACTCTTCACGGTCATAGCCATCTAAATCTTTTGTTGTCAGAATTACGCCATTATCAAATGGCTGCACATCCTCTACAATGTCCCAAACTTCCGTATCATAATAGTCGCGTACTACTTGTTCTACCTCACGAACTGATCTTACGCCAACAAAAAAATCTACTGAATATCTCATGTCTGTGTTGCTTAATATCCGCGTCCACCATCCATTCGGCTTTCAACTACAGACTGTTTAATTACTTCTTCGTAATTCATGATCTTATTTCATATTGTTGACCGGCAAATTCATCCGCCATCATGCGTTCGATTTCTCGCACATCCAAAGTAGAGAAGTCGTTTCTGCTTTCAATAAGCAGTGATGCCGTACCTCGGTGTTCAACTATGTCATCAACGTAAAAGCCAAGGTAATCAAGGCTCATAACTACGTCATCTTGCTGACCAATCGTAGGATTTCCCAAAAGTACTAATTCAATATAATTCATCTTTAAAACCTATCATTTACGTAATCATGCACCTGCCAATTAACAGCAAGAATTAACCCGTCATCTACCGCGTCATCTAAAGTTTGCTGTAGTTCCCTGCGCTCACTACTGCTAACTTGTATGTAGTGAATAAATCCTTTTGGCACTATTTCTGTTTCAATTATTCCGGATCGCACAATGTCTTCTATAATGTCCGTAATAATATCTTCGTCACGATCTATACCACCTACTCCTAAATTCATATCTCTGTTGTTTAGCCAATATAAGAACCCATGTAATCAAGTATGTCAAGATGCGCAGCTTCTTCTTGCTGCCATGTTGGTATTTCTATGCCATTATACTCATCTAGGATGTACTGNGTTACTTCATTGACAATCTCCGCAAAGTCCCGATCGGTGACCCAATCATACAATGTTTCATCATCGTTTTCATATACCTCATAGAAGACTGCCTCGTGTACAAAATCGTAAATCCATTCCATAGCAATGCTGTTTAAATTTTTTCTGCAAGTAAAGCAAGAACGGATTTGTCTGCCGTTCCTTGTACTCTAAACGCAAGAGCAGGTACTACGCTTGTTTCACCTGCGTTTAATTTTAACGGCACTGCGCCTGCTGATAATAGCATAGCGTTTGACACAGTAAACAATGCTTCATAAGTATACACTACAGTATCAACTGTTTCTTCTAGCGTAATTGCGACTACATCACCATTGGAATAATCTTCACCTACTGTGCTGCTTACTGCTGCCGTAATAAAAAAGCCTGTGCCGTAATTACCTGTAACCGTTGTAGCTGTTACTGTTTGCCCAAGAATTGTATAAACTAGCGTATCGCCTACTTCGTAACCTGAACCTGCATTGACAATTTGTACATTTCCAGGATTCATTGCGCCTACACTTGTACTAAATCTAACTACAAAACCTGTTCCGTTACCATCTGTTGTTGGTCGATATTCAGTTACAGCAGTTGCGCCTGGTGAACCGGTATCGTATGACATATTAGTAAGGTTCGCAATTGTGCCGTCTTGCGTTTCCGTTACAGTTGTAGTAATCTCCGCGCCTGATCCACTCCCTGTTTCATTCCGCACAGGGTATGACGTAGCAGCTTGTGCTGCTTTTAACTCAGGACTAAATTTTGTCAAGCCAGGCAATACATCTGTATTTGTGGCTGCAAATGGTGCAATAACGCTGTTTTCAGGAAACGGCTTAATGTCTAAAGTAATTGCTGACGCATTGTCATTGTGCAAATACAAAGGGCGTACTAATGTTTGGTATCCGTCAGTTGCTTGTAGTGCCGAATAATATCTATACATATCTCTGTTGTTTAGAATAACTCTAACATCTCGGTTCGAGTAGTTGGGTTACGTTCTGTAGTGTACCAAGCCATTTTTGATTGTCCACTGATATACAAAAGCGTTACCGGTGGCTCTTCATAAGCTAAATCTTCTGCTCCAAGATTGTACAGCATGTCATCTATCTCCGAGGTATCCGTAATCTCGTAGCCCATGTGATCGTAATGTAATAACTCTCCAAGAGTTGTTCCTCTAAATTCGTATCGTTTCATATCTCTGTTGTTTAGTCTTTAAAATCAATAGCAATCGTCGAACCATCTACAAATACACCTGCATCATAGTACGACCATTCATGCAAATAGTCATTCAGTTCTATTTCTAGTTCCGCTGCAAAGTCTTGAATGTAATAGTCAAAATTTGCAGGTTGATAGTCTAAATCTGCACGAAAATTTTCGATTTCAAAACTCTGAATGCGACCGCCTGAGATGAAATTTAATTTGCCTTCTATCGAGTAAATGTCCATTTGGCGAACAATAATGTCCTCAATATCATTTATAGCAGAATCTCTAAATCTCATATCCCTGTTGTTTAGTATCGATTCATCAAATAATCGTCAACGAAATTTTCAATTTCATTTTCCATCGCTGCTACAAAATCTTCTGAAATTTCATCAGTAGTATCAGTAATGTGCATTGTGCCGTAAATGTCTTTGTACACTCCTCTTGACGCATCGCGCAAAATGTCAGCAATGTATTGTCCTAAGTAATTTTCCATATCCCTGTTGTTTAGATGCCGATGTCTAGGATAGTATCGTTGACGTGTTCAGCAACTTCACGGAAATCAATTTCTCCAAACGAAGCGTTTAGCCAATCACCCTTAATTCCATCAGGATTTCTGTTCATGTCCAAAGCATCATACAACCAATCTTCGCACCATGAAGCATCAACCTGTAGTTCCCCTTGGTCAATTGCTGATTCTGCCATTGGCTCAAACCAATTCCAAAGCGATAACGTCCATGTTTCGTAATTCCTGTAACCGTTCATAATCTAAATTTTAACTTGCGTTTAATATACTATATATGCCTGTACCATCATAATGTAGTTTTGGCATTAAGTTGATTTGCCATAGCAAGTTGACCCTGCAATTGTGTTTGAACTACATACGCCTGCATATCAGGACTATCTTGTCTAGCAGGTAAAGGCGTTGCGCTCATATCCGGCAAAGAACTTCTAGTTGCTCCACCACCACGACCAACTGATCCGCCTGCGCTGCCTGCTTGATCGAGTATTCCCTTAATGCCAACAAAGCTAGACAGCACCCCACCAACCATAGTTGTTATCAAAACGCCTAATGAAATTGGGTCTTTGGCTGTTTCAGCAGCACCACGAACTGCACCTGCCATTGCCATTGCTTGGTTCAAAAGCACATCTGCAATTGCTAGTCCTTTTTGGGTTTCGCTGTTGTCTTCAGATAAACGCCCTATTGTTTTAAATAGTCCGCTTGTAGCATTGGCAAAAGCATCAATCCCTTGCATGCGGATGTCTTCTTTTTCCTCTTCGCTTTCCTTAGTTAGCTTTTCTGACTTAGCAATGTAATCTGCTTCTACTTGTGCAATTAGTTCTTCGTTGCCATTAGCAAGTTCTATACGCCTTTCGTATTCCTGCATTAATTGCATTTCCCTACGCTCGTAATCCGTCAATCCTTGCTCGTAAAGCTGATCCTGTAAACTACTTTGCTGTTCGCTAATACGTGTTGCTGCTTGTGCGTCTATTTCTGCAACGTCCATATCGTACTTACGCTGTAAGGCAAGCAGCGCATCATAAGTTGCACCGGCTTGTATCAGCCTTAAATAGTCTGCATTAAACTGTTGCTCTAATCGTTTCTTGGCTTGCTCGTCCTGGCTTTCCAGGCTGCGAACATCGTATTCTTGGTTTAGCCTAAACAACTGCTCCCTTACATACTTTTCATCAGCTAGTCTTTGCTTGTCAATAGCCTCTTGCTTGCGATTNGCTTCTGCTTGNGCTTGTTCATCTGCTTTTTGTTGGCGTAACGTGTAGCCTGCTCTTGTGTTTTCTAAACGCTGCAATTGCTTTTCAGCTTCAGCAATACTAGCATCTGCTTCTTCCGCTACTTTTTCCGGTGGATCAAACACTAAACCCGTTACACTACTGAGTGCATCATCAGCAAGACTTGTGCCTTTCTCTATTACGCCTANATCAGTTAATGCGCCTGTAATTGTATCAATNATACCTAATGCTGCAACCAACGGAAACAGCGTTAATCCAATTATTGCTTTCGTAGTATTTGTTATGCGCGTAGCAGCAGCAGTTTCTTCTTCTTTCTGTGTCTTTAAGTTTTGGATTAAGATGCGTTGCTGTGTGATTGCCTCATCAGTTGCTGCCATACGCATCATTAAAATCTCCTCCTCAGTTTTGCCTTGCAGCTTTAGAATACTTTCAGTAGCTGTAATATTATTAAGCTGTTCTTTGCTTGCTTCGACTAGTTTTTCGCTGTCTGCAACTGCTGTTTTGGTTTCTTCATTTGCGCCTTGGATTGCTCCTTTTATCTTATCCCAATTGTCAACTAGCATTCCCAGGGCAACAACTAAAGCACCAATGCCTGTCGCTGCAATTGCGCCCTTTAAAGCCTTAAAGCCACGCGATAACCTACCTACTTGTCGCTGTGTAGATTTAAACGCTCGTATGGTACGCTGAAATCCGCGTGGCAAGAACTGACTAAATAGATCGCCAACACCTGCCCAATCTTTTTTTGCGCCTTTACCTGCTCTTGCTGCACGTTTACCAAAATTCTCAACAGCTTCACCGGCTTTTTCTGTTGCCTCAGTAACAGTTTCTTCGCCTTTAATTTTCAGCTTTACTTCGCTTGCCATATCTGTTTGTCATTATCAGTTTTACTTTACTCCAATTGCTCGTGCTAAGGTCACGTATACCATACCATGTTCGAAATAAGGGATTACCTTTTACTCGCTTTGCAGTCATTATTCGAATAGCCGTTGGCAAACCATACCCTATAGCATTGATCCAATATTTCATAAGTTAAAATCAAGTGTTTCGTTATTGCTTAGGTTCAAGTGAATTTTAACACTGCCTGTCAAGTTGAAATAAGCAGCAGCATCTGTGATTATATCTAAACCACTAATTTCTACATATTGCACTTTCACCTCAAGTAGCCATTGCGCCTTAACATTTGCTTCGCCTGTACATGTTATAGTAAAGTTTGCGTCAGCACCTGCTGCACGTTGTATTGTAGTTACGCCTGTTGATGCTGTAACACCACTGTCTTTTTGTGTGTTTACTATTGTCGGTGCGCCACCTACCGTTCGTAATGTTGGTGCGTTTGCTGCTGCATCTCTTGTGTTCGCAACTGACACCCGTGCTGTAAAGTTGCTTGCCTCTCCTACGTTTGCTGCGCTACCTCCTACATGCACCATTGTAACATCATACGAAACATAGGCTATAGTATCCGGTGGAACAGGGATGTTAGTTTCGCCCTGATCAGATTGGGCATTAACTGCGCTTGCGCTTGTGGTAGTAGCAAACATGCGCAATGTATAGTCACCACCTATAATATTACCAAAAACAAAGCTTTCACTTTGAACGGCAACAGGTACTGCGCTTGATGCTGCTGTACTTCGTGACGGCAATGGCTGCGATTTACCACTGGGCGCATTAGGATTTGGACTTGTTGTATCTGTGCCTGTTAAGTAAAAACAAACGCTCCGTGTATTGTCCCACAAAAAACCATTGGCAATACAACACCGTTCTGTAGGCGTTGCACTTGATCCTGTTTCTGTATTTACAAAATTGACTGTGCCGTCTACATTAAAAGAACTAACGCTTTGATTGCATTCTTTAAGCTTTACGCTCTTTGGTGCATCAATTACTTTGATTAACTCAGCATTACATAAACGCTCTTGATTTAAAGCAAAATTGCTAATTGATAGAACGCGCCAATATGAACCTTCTATAAAAATTAAATCGTTAAATTCTAATTTGTATAAATCTGTTGTTGTCAAGTTTAGCTTACAAGACATTAACCTGCTTGATCGGCTAAACAATTCATTCATCATGCGCAACCAATACGTATTAAACAAGTAGTTGGTTGTAATGCCAGGCGTGTTTCCGTTACTTACAAAAGGTGCGTATAAATTATCAGGATAACTATATCCCCATTGCAGGCTGTTCGTTGCCGTAGTAACTCCTACCGTATTGTATTCTGCGAAATATGGGTAGTTGTCATATAGCGTACCGCCATAATTAAATTGCCCACCATTGCCTATATCCTGCAAGCCATTGTAGTAAGCAAGAACAGGTTTGCATTCGACAAACTGTTTAAGATAAATTGACCCATTGCTGCCATCGTGCCAATCCCAAAACACAGGACACAACACATTAGGAATTAAACTTGGTGGTGTGTTTTGTATGTTGGAATAGATAGGTCTAAGTCGTAAAGGTTGAAATACCTCGCTTGACTCCTGTGTATCTGTAGCAAAGTCATTATCATTTTCATAATAGTACCGTCCATACACTTTTCGATAATGCGCTTGAAACCATTGATTGACAAAATCTTTGCCTTCTGCGTCCTGAAACTTGTAAACCTTTTTTTGGTATTTTGTTGTTGGCTCAATGACTATGCTATCTGCATCAACTTTATCGGTAAAGTCTTTACGCGTTGTGCCTGTTTCCCACCAATCGTTCCAAGGCTCTATAAACACTACTCCCGGATCGGTGCGCTTAGTCACCATAATCAAATTAAACTTTTCGCAAATAGCACGTAGCCATTCGTCTACACTAACATCAGGGAAGTTCGCAGACACATCAACAAAGCCTGCTGTACCTGTGTACGTAGTCAAAGCAAATAGCGAAACACCTTCTGCATCTGTGTTGGAAAAAGTAACGCTATCAAACGTATTGTTATGCAGTGCTTGCACCGTCACAACATCCCCTGCGCTTAATTGTAATAAAGCTGCAAAATCTGCCAGGCATGTTTCTAAAGGTGTGCATTGGGTAAGATTTGTTTGTGATGTTGGCTGACCATTAACGAGGAAACGCGCTTGTACGCTATAATTTGACGCGCTTGTTACGGTTGGCACGNTACAAATTAATCGACTTGTCAAATAGTAGTTGCCATCATAAGGAACTANAAATGCACCGGCTGCATTTATTAGTCCGTCGGGATCAAAGAAAGGTGAACTTGATTCATCTGTGAACGCAAGTGTTTGATATATGCCTGCACTTGAAGCAGGTATTGCAAGGCTAGAACTTAAACCAACCCTAAATCCGTACGAAGCACGACTGACTGCTCGCTCTGTTTCTGTAGCAAGAAACATGTAAATTTTACGAAAGTCTGCTGCATCAAGAAAAGCACTGTTGTATACAAGACCTGCGTATTGAAAGATGTATTCAATTAAATACTGTATGCGTATGGCAGGCTTAAAGTTTTTGGCTGCTAATGGTGCTTGCCCACCACTTGTTCCCATGCCCACACCGTTAACGCCATAAACAAAACCCATTCCAATACCTTCTTGGTTTTGGTTATTAGTGGAATTTTGCCCCCAATCAGACAGCGGATAAACAATTGTGCCTGCACCTACTGCACCTGTTGTCACATCGTTTGTAGTTGTCCAGGAACTAATAATGTTTGACCAATTTAGCGCATGGTCTAAATCTGTGTCTACACCTGCGTCACTTGTAAATAACTCCTCCCATGATAAATCCCTTATCTGTTCAAATAGATCGGCTAATTGCTCGACTATGTTAACTGTAAATTCATTGTCGCTTGCTGCATATAATTGCAACGTGCCTTCCATTATTAAAATGCCTTCGTCGTAAAGCTGCACCTTAGTACGTACTGTAGGTTGGAAAGAACCTAAGCTTACGTTAAAGTCATGGTAGTACGAAAAGAACTTTATGTTAGTTCTTGTCATTGGTAGCTTAAAGTTGAACGTGTAAGGCGATTTGCTCGCAAGCGGATCGTTCAAGTCTTGAAACTGAAAGTTTAACTCTATAGGAATATTGGGTACGTCTAATTCGTACTGCGTAGTTCCGTCCTGTACAATTGCTACAAGCTGTGCCATTAGCGGATTGCTCTTTTACGTGCTACTTCAATGTTTACCTCATACGATGACAACCCATCTTTGACTGCTGACTTTTGCATAAACTGATTGTCTTTAACAAATCCTCTGACATATCCGTATGTGTTTTGCTCATTAGCATTTAGCCCATAATCTTTTGACGGTGTAATATAGACTCTTTCGCTACTTAGCAATGACATCATCAAAGGCGCAAGTTCATCAGGATTACCAAAGGCTGTGTTTAGCTTTAAGGTTGTTGTTGTTCGAATCTTGCTTTGTGTCTTACCGCCTTCATAAGCGTACTTTACGTAATTCGTACCATCGCCATCAGCATCAAAACTATTTCCTCCAATCTGTCTAAAATCGGTGCGCTCCATGTTTTGCGCTAGTTCAGAAAGCCCACTAAAAACTAGATTGTCAATACCTCCTTTGCTGTTCCACCAATGCACCGTATAAAAGTCATCTGCGCTTTGAAACTTAGTGCATGGTAAACGATAAAATTTATAGGTTTGACTTACCGGATTTGCAAAAGCATCAGCAGCACTTCCTAATACCACTTCGTAATGCGTCCAACCATTATTCGTGCTTGAACCTGGATTAATATCGCTTGCTAATTGTGTCGCTAAATTTGCCGTTCCGACTGCTACGTAAATTAAACGTTCACCATCATTTGATGTAGCAGTTGGATTTTGCCCACCGTTAGTGCTGTTGTTTGTAATAACCGTAGTGCTTAAAACAGTTGATCCATTGTAATACCTGTAGCCAACATGTGTTGCTAGGGAATCGGAATTGTTTAAAAAGGCTAATGTTGCCCAACTTGTTTTTGTTATCCCGTCAAAAAGCACATCAGTTTTTAGCCCTAAATCAGTAACGGGAATATCACTGAGCATATATTTTGTGGACGCGTCCGGCACATATTGGTCGCTATCTGCGTTGTCTATTATGTCCGTAGTTGCCAGGGTAAAGTTTCCGTTGACTACCTCAACAGTTGCTGATGCCTGACCTAATGTTATTGTCGGTTCTGTATCTGCGCTTGTTGCTTTGCTATAACCAAAGTTCAAACTAACTGTCCGAAAAGCATTCGTACTTGTGCTTAAAACATTGCTGCCTAATTTACCTAAGTTCAGTATGTCTTCGTCCTGCTTTACAGCCTGTGCAATTACATTGCGTAGATTAAATACTGCTGCGTTTGCATTATTAGGAAGCTGTAAAAGTATTGCCTCTATTGTTGACCCTACCGTCACTTGACACGCATAACGATATTTCGGATCAGTCACGTTACTTGTGTCTTTGACTACATAGATAAAATCATCATATGACCCATGTAAACCTGTCGTAGATTGATTGAGTGTATACGGCATTAGATAGTTATTGAAATTTCATACGTGCGTGAAAAATTGTCTTTAAGAAAAATGTCTATGTCTTTCTCAAGACCTGCTTGTAACAAGCGTATTGCCTGCTTTAGCGTTTCGTCAATTGCCATTGAGTAGTAATAGGAAGGCTTTATACCGGTCAAATAAACAGATCGGCTAATCCATTTAGACATAGTATCGAAACTTAAAAACCTGCCTTTTGCGTCACGCCATGTTTGGTTGCTGATGCCTTTGTCTACAATCCATTTTCTTATAGCAGGCTGTAACGTACCCTTTTGACCTGTACCACTGCCGAAGCGATAGGGGCTATCAGGTGCTTTTGCGCTTGAAGCTGCACCTTGTACGCCCTGTTCTACAAAATCATAGTAAGGTGCGTGACCTTTAAACTGCATAGTCAAGCCATCATCTGTTTCGGTCAGACTAAAATACAAGCCATCCGCAAGTGTTCCTGTAACAATCTTGTCCTGGATTGCCAGGTTTGCTCGTGCCTGAACTACGATTTTTGCGCCTATTTTTTTACACGCCTGCACAAAGGCATACAGTTCTAAATCGTAATCTTTGCCATCTACTGATATGTTGATTGTTAAATCATCCATAAGGGGCTTCACATAGATTGATTGGATTTGGCAGCTTTATATCAAACTGCGTACTCCACCCTGTAAGGCTGTTATCAAAACGTGCTGTAAATGGCTGACAATTCAAAGGCAGTAGAAACGACCAATTGTTTCCTTCTACCAAACTTCCCACATTCATGTTAAAGACAAATTGACTTGCGACATCTTGCAACAGCAAAAGCGTTTCGGAATAGATTTCGGTGATGTGATCCTGCTGCTGCTCAATCACTAAGTCACCAACGATAATTTCATACGTAAGAACTGTGTCGCCACCATTGATTTGCGCTCCTGTACACTGACCGTATAGCAACGGGTAATCCGTGACGTTAAGCTTCTGCATGTCTAATGTGTCGATAGTAAATGTCTGAAAGCTTTTTAGTACCTGGTGATCTTGTACAATCGCCTTGAGCATATTGTTTATGTCAGTTATTGTTTGCATCTATTTTTACGTTTTTGCTGACTTGCAAGTCTTTTTCATAAGACATGAAGTTAAGTACCTCTTCTATATATAATTCTGTTACAGCATTTATTTTCAGGACATCCCCACCTGCTAATTCATGAATGATAGCATACCATCCCCATTTACTACCTACGCTTTTTTGCTGTTCGTCTGCTCCTTTTTGACTAAAGATTGTTGCGTAGTGATAGCTAATGCCTTTTCTATGTTGCAAAAAAAAACAAGCGCACCCATTACTACGTCCATTGGCAAGGTTAGCATATCCTCTGCTCTCTTTTTGTCAGGCTTGTATAGTTCTATCTCATAGCAGTCATGACGGATCAGTGCAATCGGTCTGTACAGAATAGACATGATATGCTCTAAATTTTTAAATGTACTATCCTGCATGTATGTTTCTATGTCTGCAAATTCACCCACTGTCAAGGTTGACCAATCCGGTATAAATCCGTACTGCCTGTTCTTGTGTGTTATGATGTTCTGCAAAGGCATTTGCATTGTACGTGCGTCAGGCTCAGATAGAAACCAATGTATTTTTTCTGTAGCTTTTGCTAAATCTCCCCATTCCACATGCTCAAGCGTTCCAGGTGCTAACCCTGCCAACACTTCAATTGATCGCCTAACGGCTGCATAGGATTCTGTTTCTCGTTCGTACACTTGCCACAACTCCTTATATTTTTCAAGCGTTACTTCGTGCCAATCGTCCGGTAAAGTAATTTTCATCTTATGTAATATGATCGGTTTCTGTGGGCAAGCTTATTTAAACACACGTAACGTATTGCATCTATGCTGTGATTCCACGCATCCTTTGGCGTTGGCAATGTGCGCCCATCCTTGTCTGTCATCCACTGATAGTTTCTAAACTCTTTCTGCACATCTAGGCTATCATCTTTTATGTGCAACTTATGCCTGCGCATTATGTCAATGCCATTGCGTATGCTGTCCGCTCCCTTCTTTGCAGGCTTTACATTGTAACTCATACGGTGCAATTCCGTAATGCTTTTAGGCTCTGCGCTGTCTGCAATTATTTCTTGATGACGTGTGATGCCTAGCTTTTCAAACTCTCTCGCTAAGTCTTGATTTGTAAGCCCACCTGAATATAGCTTTTGCTCTATGTACAACTCATCCCCCCTTGCATACACTGCAACAAGTGCAGCAGGATCGGACGCGAAACCAAAATCAAGACCATAAGCAACGAAGTCCACATTCTCAGGTAGGTTAACATATTGATGCGTTTGAAATATTGTAGTCTTTGATACGCCCCTTTCGCCTAGCCCATAGATGCGCCAATAGTTATCATCTGTTTCTTTTAAGCGTTCAATTTCTTGGACAGTTTCTTCGCTTAAATGTGGATTGTCTTTGTACGTGCTTTGGAAAAATGCGCAATCCTCCCTAGGTATGACATGGTCGTACAGCCAATGGTACTCCATCGACGGGTTAAAATCCAATACACACTTCCAAGTGGTTCTTAATAAAAGCTGAGTAAACATATCAAATGACAACTCGTTAGCTTCGTTACAATAAAGTATATCTCGCTTCCTTCCCCTTATACGCGATTCCTGCTCTACGGCTATAAACTCCCAAGTATTGCCGAATAAGTCGTATGTGCTTTCTGTCTTGTTGTGGTAAGCCTCACTATACACCCCTTCCTTTTGTAGAATTTCAATGAAGTCACGCAGTACTGATCCGCGTAATGATGGAAACGTTCTACGCACAACTGTTATAATTAATCCTGAATTGACGTTGTTATAACATATCTCTATTAAGACCTGCAAGCTGCTCCAAGTCTTTCCGCTACGCGTTCCACCTTGCAAGCAAGCAATGCGCTTCCGGTTAGACTTTAAGTCATAATAACTTTTGGGCTGCTTCACTCTTCTAGCAGTGGGTTGTCTTCTGATAAATCCTCATTCGCTAACACTTCGTCAAACCAAGAAGGTTTCCCTTGTGGTTCATTAATAGTAACGTCTTGCTCTAACTGCTTAGGCATGAAGTATGGGAACAAACTACTTAGAGCTTTTAGATACTTTTCTGCGCTTTCTTCCCTTAGTAGTTGCAAACTGTTATGTACGTGATCTAATTCCTCCTCCATTATGCCAACAAACAATGATTTGCTTGCTTCGCTTACCTTATTGTTTTTTCCCTTTGGTCTTCCTTTGCCCTGTGTGTTCCCTTTTATAAATGGCATTCTAT
>JGI24003J15210_10000939_pt1 | contig 12625 bp, 4 predicted proteins | sample LinPmetageLP28_FD_15210 | JGI IMG/M metagenome (IMG submission 15210)
ACTAAGATGATGGCCCGTGTGCGTAAAGTTCGTACAGGCAACGATAAACAGGGTAAAGAAATAGACCCTAAAAAATTCTTACCAGCGTGAGGTAAATTATGTCTATTATAGGCGATGTTGCTACAACTAACGAAAACCCCATTAAAACAGGGGTTGAATCTTCTATATCTAACTACGCTGGTCCTTATGTTACTAATATGCTTGGGCAAGGCGCTGCTGCAGCGAACGAGCCGTATCAGGCTTATATGGGACCGCTTACTGCGGGTACGTCAGAGCTGCAAGATCAAGCATTTCAAGGTCTTGGTAGTTTAGATTTTACTAGCGGTATGGGACAGTTTAACCCGCAGACGTTTACAGCCGACACTGCCGCTCAATATATGAACCCCTACATAATGTCTGCATTACAACCGCAAATTGATGAAGCACGCAGGCAATCCGAGATAGACCGTATCGCTAATGCTGGACGTTTAACCAAAGCAGGGGCATTTGGAGGGTCACGTCAGGCTGTGTTAGAGGGAGAGAACCAACGTGCGTTGCAGGCAAATCTAGCTGGAATTACAGGTAGAGGTTATGCGGATGCTTTTACACAAGCTATGGGGCAGTTTAATGTTGAGCAAGACCGAGGTATAGCTGGACAAAAAGCGATAAACGAATACGGCTTAGAAGGTTTAGCTGGGCTAGCTGGTGCAGGTGGTATACAACGTGACATTGAATCTGAAGGTATAGTGGCAGACAGGTTGCAGTTTGAAGAAGAACGTGATGACCCGCTGAAAAAAGTGCAGTACATGGCGTCGCTGCTGCAAAACTTGCCTCTTGAATCACAAGCGGTTAGCTACGAAGAACCAAATTATTTAGCTAGATTAACTTCTGATGCTGCGGATGTTGAAGGTTTGTTAAGTACTTTGTTTGGAAAAACAGAAGCGCAAAAAAAGAAAGATGCAGAAGATTTACAAATTAGAACACTTGCAGCACAGTCAGGAAACGCATAATGTCTTTAACTGATTTTAACGGTGGTATTGGGCAAGAAGTAAACAACCGTATGGACGTTTACAGAAACGAGCCGCAAAAGTTGCAGCAGAAAGCCGCAGTAAGTAAAGACTTGCTAGACCTTATGGCGTTACAGAAACTAAAGAATGAAAAAGCTGCTGCTGCACGTGAACTTTCGTTATCTATGGAACAAGACCCTGCTACTATACGTTCTCAAATGGAACGTGAAGCGTTGCAGATGCAAAAACAAACCATGGGTGACACGGTTAAAAATGTAAGCGGTGCGATAGGCACTCAAAACGCCAAACGACAGAAAAATTTAAACGCTGTGGCAGAAAAGGGTCTTGCTGGTTTACGTGGTACTTCTCGGGGCGGTGGAGTAAATGACGCGGCCAACTTAAAAGTAGCGGGTATGGGTACAGGTCTTACTAACCCTGCAACAGTTAAACGCGCTCAAGGTGGTATTGTAGGTTTTGCCGAAGGTAAAAAAGTTATTTTGTCGGAACAGCAAAGAGACCAATTAAAAAAAATGTTACCGTTTAATGCGTCTGCAGAGATAAGACGTATACAACAACTAGACGAGGACAGCCCTGCTGCTGCCAGTGCGTTAGCAGCTATTGAAGCTGCCTCAACCGATACATCAAAAGCAAAGACACCTATTGGCAGGGGGTTTAATGATTTTATGAATCAGTTATCTGCCCCTATAGGCAGCGCATACACAGCAGGGACTCCAGAAAGTAAACTAGAAGCAATAATATCAGAAAAATATGGCCCTGCCAGTGCACTGGTTGGTTCGTTCACAGAACAAACTGATGAAAGTCAGCAGTACGCTAAAGATGTTATTTCAAAATTACGTGCTGGAGAATTGAGTTATGAAAATTTAGAAAAACTAGCCATTACACCTTATGACCCTACTAATTTTGATTTATCAACAATGCCTGTTCTTCCTGAACAAACTAATTCTACTGCACTAGACACAGGTTTAAAAACTGATTTAACGGCAGATGTAAATACTTTTCCTTCAGTGGGTCCACAACCTCAAACAGCCCCACAAGCAAAAGCTCCTGTACCGTATATACCGTCTGACCCCACTACATTAGTAGACCCTAGTTACCAAACAGAACTAGATGCGGCCATAGCGTCCGCAACGGCGGCACAAGATCAAACAGCAAAAATGGCTAATATTGATCCATTAGAAGCTAGAACAATAGATACAGCGGAATTAAAACCTGTATCGCCCGAAACGTATTTAACGCCGCAAGCATTAGACGCAAGACGGGCATTAATTCAATCTAGCGCAGACAATTTTAATTTAGACCCTGCTGCGGCAGGAGCTTCTGCGCGAGGAGCTTACGATGCGTATAGTGGTAGACAAGAAAAAAAGGATACATATGATAGACAAGTTGCTGACCGTCAGGCGTTTATAGATCGTCAATTAGACCCCGCTAGAATGGCAAAATTAAAACGTCTAGAGACATTTGGTGGTGGAGCTAAGTATGGTAGAGGCGGTATTGGACAAGGCTACGTAGAAGCAGAAAGACGTTTTGACGATTTAGAAAGTAAAGGTTTAGCTACACTAGCTAATTTAGAAAATCTTGGTATTCAAACTGATACAGAGTTAGTACGTCAAGGTGGTATTTCAGGTGAAAACGCCGCTAGCCGTACCCAAGCGGATAAAACTGCAGCACGTACTTTTGCTGCTAACCTAATAGCAAATGACCAAGCACTGGCAATAGGGCAACAAGCGTTAGAACAACAAACTAATGTTGCTAATCAAAGTCAATTAGGTGCTACAGATAGAGAAAACTTTGATTATACAAAGAAAATTGCAGAGTTTAATGCTAAATTTGACATGCAATCAATTAATAATAAACAAGCGTTAATGAAAGAGTTAGTTAGAACAAGGACTAGTGAACTTAGAGGCGCTATTGACTTGGCTAACAAACTTAGTGAAAATCAAAATAAAGCTCTGTCCGATGAATACAAAGCTAAAACAGAAATCGCCATAAAAAATGCAGAACTAAACTTAAAACGTAACGAAAACTTGCGTACCAACGTTATTGAGTTAAAAAAATTGTTATCTGCTGAAAAAACAGAATTACGTAATACTGCTAAAGAAATTTTAGGGTCAAATAATCCTGCAACACCATACGGTCAACTGCAGCAAAAATTACTTGAGTTAGCTGGGTCAGAAACTGCGCCCGAGGCAAAAAAAATTAGAGAAGTACTAACTCAACTAGAACAACAAGTTATAGAGGGGCTTACTCTTATGACTGATGGAGAGGCTGTAGCTAGCATGATTGCTTTACAACGTATGATTTCAGCATACAGTATGGCTGATAGTGGTATAAATTTATTTGATTTTAACACTAAAGACGATGACGTTACAGTAAAAGAGATATTTGATCCCAACGCTGCCAAGCGAGGGCAGACAGAATCACGCACATTTAACTGAGGCACGTAAATGGCTTTATATGAACTCGCGGATGCTAATGGCAACACGGTACGCGTACAAGCTCCTGCAGGTGCTACCAAACAAGAATTACTATCTCTAGTTAGAAATAGCGATAGAGTAGAAGCAGATCGTCGTGTACGAGCAGGAGCAGAACGTTTTGGCGGTGCTCTACGCACTCAAGCAGATGCTATGGAAAGTATTGCCCGTAGCAGAAAACCTTCGTTCTTAGACAGAGTTGGCGAAATACCAAAAGGTGTAATTAGTGGCGCTGCTAATGTGCTTGAATCTGGCGCACTAGGTGTAGCCACACTATTACCTGAAGGCGCAGAAAACGTAGTGCGTAGCGGAATACAATCAGCATTTAAACCTGTGCAAGATTATGTAGCCCCTGATTTTAACTTAGAGGAAAGTGTACCGCGTAAGTTTAGCGAAGCCGCAGGTTCTTTTGCAGGTATAGTCGGTGCGTCGCTTGTAAACCCTCTTGCAGGGGCTGGAGTAGCTGTATCTGCAGGGGCAGGAGAAGCTAGTGAACGCGCAAGAGCCGCTGGCGCTACACAAGGAGAACGTAACTTAGCTGCGCTTCAAGGTATACTTCCGGGTGCTTTAGAATTAATACCTGTAGGTCGTTTGGTTAAAGGTATTAAACAGTTATACAAAGGTGAAGCCAAACCTGTTGAATTAATAGTAAATCGTATTGCTCGTGCTACTCGTGAGGGTGGCATTGAAATGGGGCAAGAAGTTGCATCTGGCATAGCTCAAAACATGATTGAACAGGGGTATAATCCAGAACAAGGTACATTTGAAGGGTCAGGAGAAGCGGCTGGATACGGCGGTTCTGTTGGTTTTCTAGCACAAGCATTACTTGATCTCGCTACACCTAGAGCCAGAGGTGACGCAGGGCCATTACAGATTACCGATCAACGCGCAGAACCATTACAGGTTGAAGATCAACGTGAAGGCATTGCAGGGTTGTTGCCTGCTCCACCAAAACAAATAGGCCAGCAGCGCACAGGAGCAACAATCCAAGCCCGTGCAGATGTAGGCAAGATGCTTGACACTGAGGGAAATATAACTCTTGAAAATATGCAAAACATTGTAGCACGCACAGGGGTAACTTTACCTGACCTTGAGCGTGTTGCGTCTGAGGAAATAGCTAAACGCGGATCAGCTTTGGCGGGGCGTGCACAAGAAGAAATTGAAGATGAACTAACAACTCCTGACGTAGAAATACCGCCTTCACGTATNGCTACAGCTACAGCGGATGCTAGAGAAGGTCGTAGCGCAGTACAAGCAGCGGCACGTCGTCGCTTAGACCAAACAGCATTAGAACAAGATGATATGACTGGGTTTGAACAACCCGACTTATTAGCCGCAGAATTAGAACAGGCGCGAAAAGAACGTCCCGAAGCCGCGTTAAGTGATGATTTACGTGCACAAGAAGAAATTGATCCTGTTACACCTAAAACTACAAAACCAGAACCAAAACTTGAGACTGACCTTTTAGACCTAATACAACAGGACGAAGCTCAAGATGCTAACGCAACGGTACGTCGTGCCAGAGCCGAGGCACAAGAGAAAGATTTAGCTGCACGTACAGCAGAGCCTTTAGTAAAGACAGCAGAAGAAGCACCGTTCCGTCAAGCAGCAACACGTCGTAAACAAATAGTAGATGACACGTTAGCTAAATCCACAACAAGCAGTTTAGTAAACACAGAACGTAGTGTACAGAAAGCTCTAGCCGCTGCGGGTATGCCGCGTACCGATCTTACACGCAATGAAAAGTTAGCAGTAAAGAAAAAAATTGCCGAAGTTGCGCAAGCACAACCTATAAGAGACTCTGATGCTCCTACAGACTTTGCGCTTGGTACAGCCAACGAAGAACAATTTGTATTTCCAGCAGATGTTAGTAGAGCGCCTAAACGCGTTGGCGACGAACCCCCCGCAAAAATAGGAGCCGCTAATGTCCAAAGTAAAGAAACTCAGCCAGAAACAAGTGGAGCAAGCGTTTTACCTGTTGGACCAGATGTGGGAGCAGAAGGACAATCCTCAGATGTTGTTAATGTTTCCAATACCCCCGAAGGTGCCAAAAGAATTAAACCACCTAGAAGTAACAGACTGGGAAGCGCTAAGTTGGAGCCTAGACCAGTTGATGGAACAAAAATCGTTAAGCCCGATCCAATAAAGACAGCTACGGATCAACCTGACAGCATCAAACGCTCAGTAATGCCTACGTTTCCTGAACTAACTAAGACTACAAAACCTAAAGGTGGTGTACGTTTTGTGTCCACAAAAGCATCTCAGCCTACACGCAAAGATAAAGTTGAGGAGCAAGCAGTAGATAAAGAAGTGGCGGCTAAAAACGTACGAGCAAAACTTAAAAAACGTTGGGATGACACTGCTACTGACCAACGTAAACGTGAGTACAANCCCGAAAATAACATTGTAAAAGGTGATCCGTTTACTCCAGCAGAAAACCGCAAGATACTGAAAATTGTAGAAACTCCTGTCAAGTCACGGGACAAAGCAGNAATGGATGCGGTTGTAACTTATCTGGGGCTATACCCTAACCCCGCAGAAGGCATATATGCAGCTATATATGATATGGCTGATGGCACTCCTCAAGTCAGAGGCGATCCGCTACTAAAAGGTACGGGCGGTAAAGCAGCAGAAAAAATGGTTGCTTGGGCCAATAAAAATTTAGATAACACTGGCAAAAAATGGTTAGAAGTTACCACCGCTAAGATAGCTGCAGATTTAAACAAAGTAGCAGATGCAAACAGAACTGTAGCGGAGCTTAAAGTTCAAGGCGTGTCTGATCCTGTACAAGAAGCTAGAGACAAAGCCGCACGCGAAGCAGAGCTTGATGCAAAAGACGCTGCACGCGAAGCCAAAGATGTTGAAAACTACGATGTAGAAAAACAATTACGTTTCATACGCACGTTTAAAAAGAAGTTGTTAGAAGCAAACGCAGTTGTAGGTTTAGATTTACCTCAACACCCCGCAGTTACGGCTGCGATTAAAGATGGCAACTTGGGCGTTGCGCTATCTAGACTGGAAGAAACTTCACCAAGCCAACAAGTACGTAAATTAGCTAAAAAACTAGCCAGTTTGGTGGGCACTACAAAGGTTGTCATTAAGAAAAACTTGAAGGCCGAAGATGGACGACCAGCAGCAGGTTTGTTTGATCCTAAGACTAACACAGTAATGCTCGACGCAGACACTGGTATCAATACGCACACAATATTACATGAGGTGGTGCACGCAGCGGCTAGCAATACACTGTCTAACAAGTCACACCCACTTACTAAACAACTTACAAAACTTTTTAACGACGTAAAAGATCAGCTTGGTACAGTGTACGGCGCTAAAGACGTAGATGAGTTTCTATCTGAGGCGATGAGCAACCCAGAGTTTCGTTCTACTTTAGCCAAAATAAATGCAAAGGGAGAGCCTATTGGTGCGTTACGGCGGTTCCTAAACTCTGTAGGAAACTATGTGCGTACGCTTATGGGGCTTGAAACAAATGCCATAACTTCCTTGGACATAACAGACAAGTTTGCTGAAGGTGTCCTAGCCCCTGCGCCAAAGTACCGTAACTCTGGTCAACTTCTTATGATGTCTACACCCGACGTTGCTAAAAAAGCCGCTAAAATGATGTTGGATAAAACACAACAGTCCTTGGGTCCAGAGGGGCGCAAACAATTTAAGTTTGACTCAACACAGTTTATGAGAACCGCAAGTGCTAAATCTAGGAGACTACTGATCCGACTGACTGGGTTACAAGGGCTAGCAGAAATTGCTGAAGCCNCAGGGCTNCAGAAACTTGGTTTTGTATTAGATAAAATTGTCAACGATCAACGCGGTGACATCCGTAGAGCAAACGAAATAGTCAAACGTGAAATAGATAAAATTATAACTTGGACAAATAGCGTTAGTCCTGAGATGAAACAAACTTTGGACCGTTTGATATACAACGACAAGTATGGCGCTACGATATACCAAGTAGACCCAACAAAAGCTCGTACTGAATACTCTAAGTTCTGGTTAAAAAACACAATCACGGGCAAGCGTATAGCGTACAATGATAAGAAGGCCCGTGATGCAGAAGTAAAACGTCTTAATTTTGAAGCCAATAAAGGCAAAGACAAAGCTGATAAAATAAATATTGCCTTTAGGGATGGCAACCGCGATGAAACCAAACTGGAAGTATGGGACGAGCAGCGTGCAGATTGGAACGCCTTAGAGAAAAACGGTGGGCAGAAGGCTTATCTGGATATGCGTAACCACTACCGCACACAATACGAAAAGATGCGCGACGTTGTGTTTGGTGAGATAGATAGCCTTATGGGTGACAAAACTAAAGAAGCCAAGAAACTAAAGAACGAGGTGTACGCTAGGTTGTTTGATAAGACCACACTAGATGTGTATTTTCCCTTGGTGCGCGAAGGTACATATAAGTTAACATACGCTGCTAAAAACCCAAGCTCTGACAGAGAAGCTCTTATCGTGCGTATGTTTACCACGGCACCAGAACGAGACGCAGCGGCTAGCAAAATAAAAAACAACTCTGCGTTTACGGGTGTTACCACTGAAGATGGGGAACTAACACTAGCTACATTTAGACAAGCTCCAAGCAATTCTTTTGTAAAACAAACGCTAGATGCCTTAGACGCAAACGGTGTTGACAATAACGTACAAGAGCAGATTATGCGGTTGTTTATAGATACACTGCCCGAAACATCTTTTGCTAAGTCACTACAGAAACGTCAAGGTACGCCGGGATTTATTCAAGATTCAGTCTTTGCTATGAAGTCTAAAGCGTACGATCTAGCAGGGCAGACAGAGAAACTACGCACCTCTGCCAAACTACGGGCCTTCCAAAGAGAAGTTCTTGGCCGAAAAACTCCCATTGACGCTGTGCAGGGCAAAGGTATTACAAATAGAGCTGCACAATCTTTACGCGCACCGTTTGAGGAAGTACAAGCTGAACTATTGGACCGCGCACAGTTCGCAAGCGAAGGCGCTAAAAACAAAAATTTTGAAGCCATAGGACGTAGGCTTAACCAGACAGCATTTATCGCAACTATAGGTTTTAACGCTTCGTCCGCATTAGTAAACTTATCGCAAGTGCCTCTGTTTGTGCTGCCCTTCTTGGGCGCTAAGTATGGGTACGGCGCTGCCTATACAGCGGTAAAAGAAGCTGGCACGTTAGTAGGTGGTTCTAAAAACTCGTTGTTAAATAACTACGATATACGTGATGATGGCGTGCTTGTAGTCAAAAAAGATATTCCCCCTGAACGTAAAAAACAATTAGAAGAACTTAAACCCTTAGTGTCCGAAGCCATGCAACGTGGACAACTTGGACAGGGGTATCTTGCGGAAGCTCTTGGTTTAGATGAGTCGGGTCGCATATCCAGAAGTGGTAGGGCAGGCACTGCTATGGATAACATTTCAGTTTTATCTGCGTACCTGTTTAACCATGGGGAGCAGTTTAACCGCCAAGTAACGCTTGTCACGTCTTATAGATTAGCTTTGCAGGCCGTAGGCAAAGACCCCAAAACAAAAAATTTACCTTCCGCTCAACGTGAGCAGCTTGCCGCAGAACAAGCCATACGAGAAACTCAAGAAACGAATGGTGGGTCATTCTTAGAGACAGCGCCACCCATAGCACGTCAAGGGTACGGACGTGTCATGTTTATGTACAAGAGCTACGGGCTACAGATGTACTACAGCATGTTTAAAGCAGCCAAGATTGCAATGGACAGCGACAAAGGTAAGTTATTCGGTAAGGATGGGTCGCCCGAGCGTAAAGCCGCTGTAAAACAACTGTTGGGGCTACACGGTACGGCGTTGTTCTTTGCAGGTATACAGGGTATTCCACTGTACGGTGCCGTGCAGATGATGGCCGACTTATTCTTCCTTGATGATGAAGAGGATGATTTTGATACTATTGTGCGTAAATACGTAGGTGAGGGCTGGTATAAAGGCGCTATCACTGAGTTTGCTGGCATAGACGTAGCTAGTCGAACCGCGTTGACAGGGTTACTACTGCAAGAAAACCGCTTTAATAATGATCCGTCTTTGGAAGAACAACTTGGACATTATCTTGGTGGCCCTGCGTTTAGCGTAACCAAAAGGATTTTACGTGGTGGTCGAGACATACTTGACGGTGAGTTTAGTCGAGGCATCGAAAGTCTTTTGCCTGTGGCTGGAACAAATTTTTACAAAGCTACGTTCGGTAGGTACGCCCAAGAAGGTGGCGCGTTTACACGACGAGCCGATCCAATATACGATGACATAACAGGCGGTGAGTTAGTAGCGCAGATACTTGGTTTTCCCCCAACCGAATATACATTCCGCCAAGAACAAAATCAAAATAGCAAACGTATAGATATAGCTGTTAATAAAAAACGTTCAAAGCTACTGAAAAAATACTATGTGGCTACCCGTATAGGAGACTATGAGGCTGCTAATGACGTAAACAAAGATATGCTTGCGTTCAGTAAACGGCACCCAGAAGCAGCCATAGATGGCGAAACTATAGATCGGTCTATGAAACAACACATGAAAACATCGACTGAAATGTACAACGGTGTAACGCTTAGTTCGCTGTACCGCGATACGTTAGAACAGGGGCGCAGGGAGTATAAGCAATAAAAAAAACCCCGCTAAAGATCAGCGGGGCCAGTCAGGAGGAGAACGACAAGTCAGAACCTGCCACGGCAACTATATCACACCGTCCTCCAGATGCGAAGCCCAAACATATTATTTTCTATACGCACGCGAGTTTCGGTCTTCCACCCTTTTAGCTCTGCGATTTTTTCTGTTTGCTGCTTTGCCTTCACAGTGTCCACACAAGGTACAAACACCGACGCTCCGACGACCATAACCTCCCAGTCTACTATGACCTTAACTTTGTCGGGGCTTAAATCATCAATCCGTAACGGTTTTTGGTACACTGCCCAGCCCTTCTAATTTCACCGCTACTGCCCGTGTTGCAGGTAAGTTAAAGTTAGTGCCTTTGGTTATACGCATTGTAATTTTTTTAGCCCCCATCTGCTGCTCCATACCTGCCAATGTACTTGTGTAGTCCAGCTTCTGTTCACCGAGCCACGTCTTAAAGTATTTTGGCACTATGTATAACATTTCAGTGTCAGGCTCAAAACGAGCTACAAGCATACGTGGGTCTTTCTCTGGTACGACCATAGAGGTTATACCTTCTGCGTTGCGTCCACTTTCCGTGCTCTTGATTTTCAGTATGTTACCCCAGTTTTCAGCCGCAAACTCTGTTACCAATGTCTGCACGGACGCTGTGCTATCGTCTACAAAAGCCTTAACTGTGGTCAACATAGATACAACCCACTTATACAATTTCTTTAAATCGTAGTTAATTATACCTGCTTCTTTTGCTACCGAAGCCCCCGTCAATATAGCCGCACAGCCACCAGACCAGAAACGATTTACGTTAGTTAACCCTGCCGCTTTGTCTACCTTGCTCTTAATAAGTTTGTATCTAGCGGCTATCTCTTCTTTGTTTTTTATCACGTGCTGCACGTAGGTAGGTCCGAAGTGGCCGTAATTATTCTGTACGTCACGGAATAGTGCTTCACCTACCAACGGGTCTACTACAACCAACGGCATGTCATCCACTCGTAGCTCTAACAGTCGTTGCATCTCGGCTTTCACATCACCTTTTGCTATTTGCATCTGCGCATAAAAACTTACGTTACCCGTAGAAAAAGCTATCAGTCGCCATGGCTTACCTCTAACACGTTCCATGTTGCCACCACCTGCCATGCGGTTCTTCTGTTTACCTTCAGATAGTTGGTACGCATAGTCTGACACAGCTTGACCTTTAGTGTTCGTCATCTCGTCAGTGTTCAACATAAGGTTGTGCATTACTTCCGCACGGTTCATGCGAGAGTTGTCTGTGTCTTTTTTTGTTAATGTCAACGGCGCAGGGTCACCCCATATAGACGTACCTGCAAACATAGCAGTGGTCTTACCGCCACCTGTCTCTCCAAACAAATTCACGCCCAAACTGTACAGCCCCGTCAGTGGCATTAGCACCGTGCCAAAACCCCCACACACTGTAAACTGTTGTAGCTCCATACCTTCACGGTCGTAAAAGTCCAGTATCTCTTTGTTTCGCTCCATAGTGCCCTTGGGTTTAAAAGCATCAATAAGCCCTGCTGTTTTACTAGAGGGTGGGTTATATTCTATACCGTTGGCTGTAATAAGCTGATCGCCTAACACGAACTCATCCATAGTGTCATCGTCAGTCCAGCCAAACTGTTGGTGCGCTTCACTAGCGGTTGTTGTCTGTTGCAATTCATTAATCCATGCTGCTGTATATTTCATAAGTTTCTCCACGTCCGCGCCAAAGGCGGTTATGCCCTTCATCGCCATGTTCTTGCGAAAGTCTTCTTTAGACGTAATTGCGGTTAGTGGTATGGTAAACTCTCGCACCCCATCTTTGGGTAGATGCAGAGCAAATGCTACAACTTCACCTAACTCTACATCGTGTAGTCTGCGTGTAACATAAAAGTCGTAGTGGTATATGCAAATCTCGTCTGGGTTTCCGTCCGCGTCCTTAGTCCGTATGTACACCCCACCGTTCTGCCCACGAAAATATGGTTTAGGCAGCGTTGGTATTGTATGAATTTTTGGTGTCTTGGTTGTGATGTCCTCTACTATGTTATCGTCTGGGTCTGCTTCAACTACTTCTTTGGTCAACATCGCAGGAGTAGATATTTTACCTTTGTGTGGACATTTTGTGCAAGTGTCGGGNTTATGCGTCTCAAACGTAGAACAAAAATGTGGGCCACCCGTGTCTTGCATCTTGCGTAGCGTAGCGTGAAAGTCATAGTCTTCGTGCTTGGACGACATCAGCACTGCTGCCTTGTCTCCATCTTTACATACGTTGGCTATGGATAACCCAGAGCGCCACATGTCGTGAGATATAGTTTTTTGATTAGATATTATGTAGCGTATCTGTTCGCAACCTGTGCCGTTCCGCAGCCTATCAAGCATACGTTTAAAGCTACCCTGTTGGCTCTTATTCATAGCATCTTGAAATGCACTTACAGCGCTGTTAGGCGAATATCGCTTGGGTACTGGTATCGGCGCACCCCCCAGCAACTCTGAAAAAACATCGAAGTCTACCGTAGTCGGCGTAGATAT
>JGI24003J15210_10000940_pt1 | contig 12617 bp, 27 predicted proteins | sample LinPmetageLP28_FD_15210 | JGI IMG/M metagenome (IMG submission 15210)
TTATCTATATTTTTTGAATGATTTTTTAATGTTAATTTTATTTTATTTTTATAATTATAATTTCTAATATTATTTTTTATTATATTTCTTAATATATTTAATTGCTCATCTTCATTATTAAATAAATATGGATAATTATTACCTACTAATTCTGGAAAAGTACATCTATTTGGTAAAACTGTTATTTGATTATTCATAATTGATTCTGTAATACTTATACAATATGTTTCGTGTATACTATTTATTGTATTACAATGACATTTGGATAATTCTTTTATATAATCACTATGTTTTGTAAAAGATTTTACAATACAATACGGTTTTTTATTTATGGTATTTATATTATCCTTATCACCTGCTGTAATAATAACCTGAAAATCTAATCCTTCATTCCATAATTGGTCAAACTGATTAAAAGTAGATTTCCAATTTTTATATCCATCTAATCTATGATTATATATAAAAGTAAATTTTTCATATTTTTTTGTACTTTCTATATTATTTATATATCCACCTAAATTTATAATGCTTTTTTCTTCTAATATTTTTATTTTATCTTTATTAAGGATATCATTAGCTTCTTCAAGTAACATATTATAACAATAATTTGTATGAAAAAAATTTATATCCGCACCTAAACTACCTATAATTTGATCATATAAAATATGCATACAAGGTAAATAACTTGTTTCTTTTTCTAAACTTCTATGTATAACGTAATGATGATAATTAAATACTTTAAATTTCATATGTTTACTTAAAGTATCTTGAAAATACTTAAAATGATGTCCTTGCTCAACTACATTATTCCATATAATATCAAAAGCATATTTCTTAAATAATTCCCTAAATATATTACAATTAAAATTTATAACTTGATGTCTCTTTGCCTTTGGCATTGGCATTTTAATAATTTTTACCAAAGAATTAATATCATCTTTTATATATTTTCTATTAGAATCAATTAATAAAAAAAAATTATATTTTTTAGTTTTTAATAATTCATTACATAATTGTTTTATTATTATATAATTTGAATCTGAATTTAAGTTATCTATTGATAACATTGGATATATTAATATATTTAGTTTTGTATTTTGCATATTACATTTGGATATTTTTTTATAAAATTTTGAAATTCAATTTCCATTTTTTCATATTGATAATAAGGCATTGATAAATTTATATTTACATTATTATTTTGCGATATTTCTTCATCTTCAATTATTTCATCATCATTAAAATCATCATCAAATTTCATTATATCCATTCCCCATTCTTCAAGTTTATCAACATCCCATTCATTAGCAATCATATCCCAATCCCATTCACCAAATCCAACATTATCTTTAACTATAAATTCACGCTGTTGTTCCGCTGTTAATTGATCTGCTTTAATAATATGCACTTCTTTTAATCCAGCTTCTTGACACGCCTTTAAACGCATATTACCACCCAGCACAAACATATCTTCGTTAACTACAATTGGTCTAATTTCCAACATCTCTGGAAACTCTTTTATTGACTTTACTAACTTATGAAATTTATTGTCCTTTATTAATCTCGGATTGTCTGGGTTCCTCTTTACTTTGGTTATTTTTATTTTCTCTGTTTTCATCTTTAAAAAATTTCAATAGTTTCTTTTCAATTATTTTTATTTTCTCTTTCGTATTCATATTCATTAAATAACCTTTTCATTGTTTCTACTAATCCCCTAACACAACTACCACAGCTTGATGTTTCTTTATTAGTTTTAAATACTCTATTATGTATTTTAATTAGTTCTTTTTGTTCGATGCTATTAACTACGTTTTTATTAATACTAAAGAATCCTTTTAAATAGATATATTCATCCTCATTTAAACATTCTATATTTTTATAAGGAAACATTTTATTTAACTTTTCTTTTCTCGTATCGCATCCGCAATCTTTTCCAAGTTTATCAAATATCCAATCAGTAGCTTGTTTTATTCCTGTGGCTTTTGTAATCTTTTCTACTGTATCTCCAAGACCTTTACTTTTCATTAATCTTTTTTTTTATTTGCTTAATACAATTATTTATAGTTCTCCATACAACTACGTGTGATATATTAGTTGCTGCGGATAATTTTCTTATACTGTGAAATTTTTTTCTATATAGATTAAATAACTTTTTATCAAACCAATAAAACTCATTAACAATATCATCTACCATTTGTTCAATATCAACATAGGGTTCTGCATCTGCTTTTATTATGTTTTTAAGATCTTTATTTATTAAAATATCTTTATCATTTTTAATTGTATCAATAAAAATATTTCGCATCATCTTATATATAAACGCTTTATTTAAAGAATCGTTATACAGTATATCCTTAATTTTAACTTTACCACTATCTATTTTGCTATGTAAAGCAATATAAAAGTCGTGTAATAAATCTTTTGGTGGTGTCTTACTATTTTTGCTTATTTCTTCAGCCATATTAAGCCAAATCTTTTCATCTCTTACCAAGATGTGCAATATATTATTTACTTCTGTGCTCATCTAGTTCCAGCAATAAATTAACAAAGTCATTATATTGTAATGCTATATAATCCTTTTCAAAGTTTTTAGTAAATACAACTACTGGAGTTTTTAAAGTTCCTCTTGCATCTCCTTCGCTTTGTTCTAATGCTTTCCAGATGTTTAATTTTTCTTGATTCTTACACTCCCAGCTATATTCGGATAATATTCCAGATAGTGTCATAATATCTCCTTTAATGGATAACCCTCCAGAATTTGGGGTTCTTCTTATATTTGTATTAAATTTTTTAGCAAGATCTTTTGCTATTTTTAGCTCAAATCTTTTACCTTTTTGATTTGCATTTAAACTCATAATATTTCAAAGTATTTTCTTATTGCTGCTCCTAACTCGTAATTGTTAGGATGTATATGACACAGATAATTAACAGCATTGCGCACATAACTATCAGAGATAATATCCTCCAAGTCCGATTGCTCATATTTTTTTTTATTCTTCAATATATTTTAAATATATATTTGTTAATAAACATCCACATAAAAAAACTGTAATATGCGATACTAAAAGCCAAGTAATTATTTCAGTCATAATATTTTTTTTACTCTTTGTTTTAGTAAAGCAGTTTCTTTGTATGCTTTAATATTTTGTAATTTTATGGAAATTATTTCACTTTTCAAAGTTTCTATGTAACTTTCTTGCTTAAACATAACGTTTAAAGCTAAATATAAGCTCTTTAAAGAACTTTCTGCTTCTTTTGGTATTATACTATTACCATACTTGTTTTCAATCTTTAGAATTAAAATTTCTATTTGATTTTTTGCGTGTATAAATTCTATGTCATTCATCTTTTTAAATCCATTGTATATAGTAACTCATCTCCAAGTTTAGTATCTATTGATTTTATTGTTCTATATATGTTTATGCTTTTCTTTTTTACTTCATCCTTTTCTCCTTTAGTTGAATCTGTACCTAGATGCGCATATAATGAGCAATCTATTCTTAATAATTCATCTATTTTTTGTTTATTAGTCCAACTTGTAAACTTTATAAACTTTTCTATATCTGTATATTTGTAATTCATAATTTTTATTTTAAAACATTGTTACCACCAATTGTAAATCCTAATCCACTATTATAATCGAATCTTAATGGCTCTGCGAGGTTGGTAGGTTTACCTCCAGTTTCTTTGTCTTTAATTTTATAAATATATACTTCTGATTGCATCCATAATTCTTTATGAGCTACTAACCTATGTAAACAAAGAAAGTTATCTACCCTATTTGGAAACACTTGTCCACCTTCACAATCTGCTTTTCTTGGTGCTTGTATATGGCCATTTAATGGGTGGTCTGGTGGGTAAACCCTTCTTGCTGCTTCTGTTTGTGGGTGTATTGAAATATAAATTGTTTTCTTAGTTCTATTGCAAAATTCTCTTACATCGTTACATATCTGGTAATTTCTATCGAACTGTGCAACTCTACGATTATGGTTTAATCCAGTAAATGGATCTATAAAACCACCATTACATTCTGTTTCTTCGAAGATATTTAATAATTGTTTATGGTCGTATAATTTTCTATTATCTATAAAATAAAAGTATTTATTAATAATATTATGATAATTTTCTATTTCGCTTTTCTTTAGTTCTTTAAGATTAGTGCCAACCCAAAATTGTATAATATCTCTTTTAAGTTGACCAACTTTATTTTCTCCCGACCAAATGCACCATTTCTTTTCGTACTTTTTACTAAGTGCAGTTAAGTACCATATTATCCAGTTTGTCTTACCTACATTATCTAAACCGAGAAACATATTAAATTCCCCTTGCTTATAAACATAATAATCATCTAATATGCAACCAATACCTAATCCTTTCTTTATTTTACCATCCTTGTAGTCAAATAAATACTTTAGTGAATGTTCGTTATTACTTAGCATTATTTAGTATTTTAAGAACTTCTGGTTGTAATTTTAAAAGATTATCATTTTGGTATTTATCTTTTCTTTTTTTATCTTCTCTTTTCTCTATGCTTAGCGAATCCTTAGCGTTCGCTTTAGTAAGTCCACCTTTTCTTCCGTTAGCTGCATTAACCTTAGATCTCTTTTTAAATTCATTGTATTGTTCATCTAACCATTTAATACATATTTTATCATCTACTATTTTTAATAATTTACTATTTAATAAAGATACATAGTGTCTTGGTATTATAGTTTTTAATTGTTCTCTTGGTACATTACATTCTTTAGACCAATAGAAACAACAAGTTTTAATAAATGCGCCTTGTAGTTCTAAGTCCATAAAACTAATGCTTCCAGTAATCCATTGATTTGGAAAAAATTTAAAGTATGGTAACTCTTTCATAATTGATTTGTTTGATTTGATTGGTTTAATATATAAAAATATTTATTAATTTTTTTGGTTTTATTAAATTCTGTACTGTATGGAACTTTTTTAGTTATTATTTTAGATTCAATTAATTTTTCTTTTAATTCAGTTAAATTATATATATAATAACCATAGCCGTATTTACTTAATTCATCGTGTACTATATAAAAAGCAATTTTATTATAATATTCTGCAGCCATTATTAAACCTAAAAACTTATCTAATTGTATATATTTTTCTTGGTAATATTTAGATCTAAATTTAAATTCAATAATTCGTTTATTGTCTTGCGCATCCCATAAATCAAATTGACCTTTTGTTTTTTCTAAATTTAATTTGTAAGTATTATTTAAATAAAGCAAAGTTTTATTAGTTTTTTCTTGCTCAGTCATAATATAATTTGTGTTTAAATTCGTATTTATAATATGCTTTAATCTCTTTTAAACTTAAAGAATCCCAATTATATAGTTGGTCATTTGGTATTATTTTTTTTTCTTTAATTTGTTTATGAAAATAAATAATTACAAAACTTCTGTTTAAATTATATTTTTTACTTATATAAAAAACAGTTGAACCAGTTTGTAATAATAAGGGGATAAGTTTTTTATCCTCATCCCCTAAATTATCATATCTAACTTTAGAATAATTAACCTTAGTAAGCATTAAAAAGGTAAATCTGATTTTACAGTTTCTGTTTCTTCTGCTTTCTTTTCTTCTGGCTTGTATGTATCTACACTTAAAGAAACATCCTTATCGTACTGATCTGGTTGCTCTTTAAGATTAACATTTAATTTTAGATATGTTTTACCTTCGTACTCAAAAAAGTGTTCTTTGGCTTTATCTAAATGAACTGTAACTTTTAACCAGTCAGCTCCCATTTTTTTACCGCCTCCACAATATATTGTTTTTTGTTTTTCCATTGTTATTTGTTTTTGTTGTTTATAATCTGACATAAATAGCCATTCTTTTTTTATCACTTATATTTGTATTGTTTTTAAATATTCTCTGCAAGAGTTTACTCTGTCAATAATAGTATTAACCACATCTTCATCGTAATCTATTTCAAAGATCTTAATTCTATATTTATCCTCTAAATTACTAAAGATGTATTTTTTCTTAAAATCTTCGTAACCTAAAAAATTATTATCAGAGTTGTATCTGTACTCCTTTTCAATTAAATGTTCTGGAGTGTCCATTAAAGTATATATTAATTTGGCTTTCTTTAAACCAGTTAAATACATATACCCTTGTGTTTGATAATAATAACCCTTAGTTGGTATATTATCTTCCAGTAATGGAAAAGTAAAACAGTTCCAACTATTTTTAACCTCTATTATTTCATTGTCTGTAATAACATCTGGTGTACCAGTCATATAATCGTTTTCAAACCATTCATCGTTTTTAATTAATCTATCGTAGTTTAAATATTTAGCAATAAAGTCAATAGAATTATCTTCCATTATATTTCCTTTATCCATATACTTACTTGTTACATCTTGTGTTCTTTTGTATATTTTTTCAGTGTACCAATTTTTACAATAGGTCTTTGCTCCAGCCGATATTAAATCATCTTTTCTTTTTGGCTTGGTCATTATACCACTAATAGCAGAAGATCTTATTTTAAAAGTTTCCATTATTTCTTAAAACTATCTGCTTCTGAATCTGAATAAATACCATATTCGTAAGCGTTAATTAATTTTAATACTAATCTATCTTTTAACCTTTTTTCTGCCATTGCAAAAGGGTAAGGAGCTTTACAATTCTTTGGACTTGCTTCTCCAGTTGACCAGATTATTTTATTACCTCTTTTTGCATCTCCAACTATTGCTACATCTGTATTATTATCTCTGTATATTGTAGGTGCGCCAAACTGTATATTTTCTTTAGAAGCTATTTTTTCACAAGCATCGTGTGTAATTATCCACATAGATCTTGTGCCTCTTTTTAATTCCCAAAAGTCATCTTTTGTTAAATTGTATTTGTCTGCGATTTCTTTAATTTTCATAGTTTTTGATTTTTATTAATATAGTTTTTATTTTATTTATTCTTTGTTTGTTGTATTGTAATCCAATTGTTTTTAATTGTTTTCCAATGTTTTCTAATTCTAGTATATAATTATCAAATCTGTTTCGGTGTATTTCTAAATCGTTAGATGATAATTTAAAACCATTAATTACTTTTTTATTCCAGTTAGATCTTATTACTAAGTTGCGTAATCTATCAGTTAAGTATTTAGTTGTTTCATATGCCCACCAATGATTAATATTGTCATTGTGTTCTTGCTCGTTATGTGGGTGTGGATAAGGTATCATTTTTTAATATAATTTTCCATTAAATTAAGTAACACCTCTGAATAGGATTTATGCCCATTCTTTTTGCATTTACCTTGAAATGCTACCAGAGTATCTATTTTTTCTGCTGGTACATAAAAGGTTCTTGTTGTATATGATATTTCTTTGCTCATTTTTTATTTGTTTTTTGGTTTAAGTTTTAAATTTCTATATTATAAAAATTCTCATCACAATCTAAACAAACATAAGGGTAATCAATTACTTTTATTGTCTCATTATATAATTTAGAATTACATTTTGGACAATCTTTATTTGTTTTTTCGTATTTATTATTATACTCTTTAATAGTGTTGTCTATTTCTTTTTTGGAAATATTATTTTCTGACCAGAGTTTAATTCTATATAATAGTTTGTATTCCTCTAAATTTATTTCTACTTTTTCCATATCTTTTAATTTATATTTATAAATATAATTATAATTTTGTTAATTTACTAATTTGTTCTAATATTTCTTGTTTATTTTTTTCTTGTTCTGAAATACATAAACTAATTATTGTTGGTAAATCATTAAATAATGTTTGCATATTAAATACAATATTACCTTGTTCGCATTGTAAATGTAATTCTCCACAATCAACCCATATTGTTTCTGTATCGTGAACGTATATATGTTTTTTATTTTTCATAATTAAAAGTTTGCTATTATAAATGAATAATCATCTATTGGAATAACTGTTGTATATTCGTTTAGATCATAATATGTATCTAATCTTTGGTCGTAATCTCCGTAAAACTCATTTAAACTTTCGTACTCTGTAAACTCTACGCAAAAAGCTATAGGATCAAACTCAATACCCTCATCGTATTCCTCAAAGTATTCGTATAAAGATCTTAATCCTTCATCTGTAAAACTGTTTGGTCTTACTTCTTTAAATTTTCTAATAAATTCTTGTTCTGTTAATGTGATTATCATAATATTTGTTTTTAAGGTTTAATTAAATCTAAGTCGTATTGATCTGCTACATAGTTTATATGCTTCTGTGTAGTTTTACTCCAGTAACTATGCTGAATTAAAGTTGCATTTACTATTGTAGCTACGTGAGTACTGTAGCTCCATACTTCTATTTCGTTTAAAATTCTAAGATTCTGTTTGTATTTATCTAAATTCATAATATTTATTTTTTAATATTTATAAGCTAGATTTATTCCAGCTAAGTATTGTGAAATTGTTATTTCTTTTGCTTTGAACTTTTTTTGTAGTTCCGCTTCTATTTTTTTATCAATTTCTGGCATCTTAAATTTTGAACTCATAATGTTAATTTTAGTTGTTTTATTTGGTTAATTATGGTATAAATATAAATATAAATATATTAATAAAAAAACTTTTTAGATCTTTTTTTTAAAAAATTTAATCCTACTTCTTAAAATAAATGTGTAATTCTGGCTACTTGACCATTTTGTTTACTAAATAAAAAACTCTCAATAGCTTTATTATTAGAACTTAGATAACCAGATTTGTGATGCCAAGCATCTGCTTCGCTTGGACTGCGTAAACTTTCTATTGTGCAACCAACCATATCTTTATTAGCTACTTTGTGATGTACGTGCTGAGTAAACATATACCTATATTTAGTATCGCTCCACCATTTACACTCATCTGCCATTAACATTGGCAATAAATCCCATTTAACTTTATCTCCGTGTGTAGAACTTATTAATGAATTATAATATTTATAGTATTTACGCATTTGTAAACTAATATCCCAACTAATATTTTTGGACTTTCTAAAATGTGCTTGTAATACTTGCGCCATTAACCAACCAGATATATGATCGTGATTACCAGCAGTAAACATTATATGTACATCTGCTAACTGCATTAACATTTCTATAATCTCCACCATTAATCTTTTAGCAATCATAAAATTATCACTCCATAATCCATCTACATCTTGTCTTGTACCAGCAGTTGTTGTATTATTAAAACCATCTACGTGTAAAAGATCTCCAGATAAAAGAAAAACAACCTTTTCAATATGAAAACCTTTTGCTTTCTCAATACACCCTTTTACACCCTCTAAGGCTCTTAAAACCGCAACCTGACTGTTATACTCTTCTCCACTTACAAAGCTCTTACATAGCTTCCCTATATGCAAATCAGAGGGGCAACAAAAGAATAAGTGACCATCTATCTCTTTAGGTCTTTTAATTTTAGGATATTCTGGAGAAAATTCTTTTAATTCTTTTACAAGATCTTCAGATAGTTTTTTAAAATCTTGTTCTTTGGCTTTAGGTTGTTTAAAGTATAAACTGGAGTTTTCGTTCTTAATCCAACCAGAATGTAATGTTTTGGGGTCTAAACCCTCTGTTTCGCACTCATCTTTTACCCTTCTATATTCTTTTATAATCTCGGCTTCATTTTGATTTAACCTATAACGTGGATTCCCAGCGTTTTTATGCCTTTTATTATGTGATTTCATTTACAAGTTTTTAAGTAAATGTATGAAAAAAAAATTATCTGCCTTTTTTAGCTATGCTTCCAAAGTAATATCCAACAATGCTAAGAACGATTCCCTCAACAATTCCTGTTGTATGTATCATTAATTCTTTATTGCTTTCTGGAACATCCATAAATACTATTGCAATTAATAATAATAAAAAACTACCTAAACCAATAACTCCAGTTGCGTTCATCATCCAGTCACCGCTACCAGCTTTTACCATTTCAATTTCTCGTTGCCTTGCTGAATTTCTATCTTCTACTTCTAATTTATAAAAATCAACTAATCTTTCGTGAATTTGTTGTTTTTCTTCTGGACTTAAATCTGGTTCATTATCAATTAAATTCTTAACAACACCTAATAAACCTTCATCTGGTAATAAATCTCCAGCAACTTCTAAAACCTTTGGAGCTTTTAACTTTATAAACTTTCCTAGTTTTGTATCTTTAAATTTTTTCATCCGCTACAACTTTCACAAGTTTCATCATCTATATTACAAGTTCGTTCTGGTACTGGTTTATTTTCTAATTGTTCCAGCATCTTTTCAAATTCACTTTGTTTTTTTTCCATTTAATTTATCCTTTACTTGTTTGGTTTTTGGTTTAAAAGATTTTGGTTGTAAATCTAAATATTCAAGTTCAGCATTAAAGCAAGGGCATAGTTTCATATATTCGTGTTCCTCAACTCCATCTCCATCTTTGTCTGGAGAATAATCTCTATGTCCGTGAATACTTGCTTGTGGATAAATGTTTTTTAATACTTTAAGTATTTTAATTAATGAGTTTTTTTGTTCTTCTGTTCTTGTGTCTTTTCCTTTACCTTTAAGATCTAAACCGCCAACATAAGAAATACCAATTGAATCAGAGTTACCATTTTTAACGTGTGCTCCAGCCTTAGAAACTGGTCTACCAGCATTTATTTTGCCTTCAATACCAATAATATAATGATATCCAATATCTGAAAAACCTCTCCTTAAATGCCATTGTTTAATAGTGGCTGGACTTACATTAATACCTTCTTTGGTAGCGGTACAATGTATTACAATTTTGTTAACTTTTCTCATCTTTGTATCTTCTGGTTTGTACTTTATTCTTTGCGTTTTTAATAATTCTGTTTTCCATTTTAACAATCTTAATTTTAAGATGTGTATTTTCTGTAATTAAATCATCAATCTTTAATTCTAATTGATTAATTTTTTCAGTAAGATTAATTATTTGAGTAGTATATAAATTTTCTTCGCGTTCATCTTTCTTTGCACCAATATCCATTTTTTTCTGAATAATGCCCCAAACTTCTTTTACACCTAATGCTCCAATAATAGCACTAATTGCCATTATAATACTATGGTCATCCATTCTTACTGTTTTTAAATTGTTCATTCTGGTTCTGGTGCAAGTGGCGGGTCGGGAATTATATTTAATTCTAATAATCTTGCAAGCCAATCTGCTTCGTTATCAAATTCTTCAACAATTGGTTGTCCTGTGTCTATATCAGTTCCTTTAGGAGCAAATCCATAATGAATAATTGTTAAATCTTCATTTCTTGCTATAAACCACGTATCCTCAGTTGTAACTTGTTTCATTTTTTTAATTAATTGTTGTGTCCCCTGAAATTGTCCATCCAGCTCCGCCAGCGTTAGTTGGGTTTGTTAAAAAAGTTCTTGCAGCTTGAGCATCAACAAACTCAACTCCTCCGCCTCTGCTATTATCAAATATTTTTCCATTTTGATTTGCCGCATTTACGTTATATGGATAGCCATTTGTTTTAACACCTTGCGCCCAACCTACTAGTGTATCAGTATAATTATTAGTTGACATTCCGTTAAAATACATCATAAACTGTATTGTTGTAAGATTAGAACCTAAAGTCCAAGCACCTACATTGTGGTTAAAACTTGCGCTTCTTAACATATTTATCAAACTAGCTGCGCCAGAAACATTCCAAGATGAAATATTAGAAGTAAAACCAGAGGTTGTAGCACTAGTTAAATTTTTAAATCCATTACCGACAACATTAGAAACATCCCAAGAACTTAAATCTCCAATATTTCCTACAGTATTTGAAAACATACCTTCTATGCTTACAGCGTTACTCATATCCCATTGTGATAAATCTATTGAACCACCTTGAAAATTAATAGAAGAAAACATATTGCCAAAATTTGTTATATTACTTACATCCCAGCCAGTAAAATTATTAGAGCCAGGAAATTGGCTAAAATTAAAAGAGTAAAAAAGTGACGAACACTGGGATAAATCTGGATAATCTGTTGCTGAAATAGTCAAATTAGGCAACAATCTAAAGCTGTTTGTCAAATTTGTCCAAGAAGATTTTCCCCAATTTTGTAAATCTCTAAAATTACTTTTTGATGAACTAGCGTTCATCATTATTGTATTTAAACCCTTATATATACCATTAACTGTTTCACCTATTTTTATAGTAAATAGTCCTGTTGTCGCGTATGGTGGTGAATTCGTTGTTTGATGGCTTGTATAAGAAATAAACCCATTACCTTGCCCCCAATCAACTCTAAATTCTGTTTCTTCACCTGGTCTTGTTTGTAAATTAAAACTTTCTCCTGCGGACATTTGTACAGTAAATTGTAACGATTCGTTTACTTCACCAGAACAACCAGAAATATCAGTATCTCCAGACCAGCTTGCAGCAACTGAACTATCCTTTTGAGATTTTCCCCAGTTTATAGTATTGTCGCAAGCACCTTGTCCCCAACCTATAGTATTATTTAATGTTCCTTTTCCCCAAGTTTCGCTCATATTCTATTTTTTAAAGTACCCATCCTCCAAAATCTGCAACATCATCTGGGTACATATCTTCTTGTGAATTGCTATAATATTCTGGTATTAATCCAGCAGCGTTATTTGTCATCCAATCTATAAATCTATTTGTATAAAACTGTGCTGTAGTTCGAGATCTTTCT
>JGI24003J15210_10000948_pt1 | contig 12575 bp, 5 predicted proteins | sample LinPmetageLP28_FD_15210 | JGI IMG/M metagenome (IMG submission 15210)
CAAAACGATACTAATACTCAAGCAAATCAAATTGCTGCAAACGGTGTTAGTTGGTCACAGATATTGCTAATAGAAATTTACGAAGGTGATCAAGGTGGTTTGATCAATGATGATCATTCGCCTGAAATAGATGAGCAGTTTAATCACTGGCTAATGTGGACTGGTCCAGTAATGACTCAAAACGGTTTACGAGGAGAAATAACAACAAATATATATCCTAAGTATGTTAAGGCGTTTGTTTACTTAAGTTTTGGAAGTAATGGTTTAGCTGGTTTAACAACAAACACAACTTTAAACTTAGATATTGACGAGGTTGAACCTATATATGGCTGTACTGATCCAAATGCTACTAACTATAATTCAACCGTAACAATAGATGATGGATCTTGTTCTTATCCTTCTACTCACGGTGTTGATATTGATGTTAGTATAGAAAACTCTCCTTCAGGTATATTAAACGGTGATTATACAGATGGTTCTACATACTCAATGGGAATTTTTGGAACTTACACAACCGTTAATTTTAGCTCAGGAATTGGTTACGGAAATATACAACTTGAAGGCGAGCAGTTGGCTGGTACTTCAACAAAAACTATTACACTTGCAAACACATACGCACCTGGAGACTTAGTAACTGAGCTTGTAGAGTTTTTTATATACCCATCATACAATATAGTAAACTTTCTTGGAACTGACATATACTATAACAATGTTTATGATTATCCTTTTACAGGCGGTCCTTCAAACAACATTAGTACCGATCCTTTGCTGTTACAAAGAATGTTTTGGGGTTGGGGAGATTCAAAAAACAACTTAACAGCTGCTAGCTTAAGAATAAGACAACCTTTTATTCCTCTAACTTGGGAAGAACCTAATTATATTTATCCATCAAACTCAAGTCCTATATTTTCAGACTGGCACGTTGTAGATGATCCAACCGGTTTTCAACCAACTCAACTTGTTGATTTTCCTAATTTTGTAGAGTCAAGCAATCAAGGCGCAAATAGTATAACAAGTTCAATAACAGCTCAAGAAATATATAGCTTAAACTATAACACTTATCCAGCTTATGAGTTTTATCCCGAAAAAATAAAAATAGCAATTAGTTTAAACTTTACAATGCCTTCTAACTTAAGCTACAACCAAGCTTACGAAATACCCGTAAACATTTATCACAACACAGAAAACCAAGGAGATCTTAACTGGAGTTAAAAATAAAACATGAAATTAATAAATAAAATAATAATTAACCTAAGCCCAATGCCGTCAGCATTAACAGTAAGAAGTTATGATATTGTTGGTGATCCAGGTGCTGTTTTTTCTTTAACAGTTACAAACGAAGATAATAGTTATTACAATTTTTCTGAAGAAGTTGACAAAAATGGTGCGTTAAAAACTGCTGTAGGCTTTGCTGCAACACCTGCTAGCTTAGCTCCAAAGACAATTCCTGAAAGCGGTGTTTATACTGGTGCAATTGTTTTTCCAGCAATTACTGACGATGATGTGTATAGCATAGTAATACAAGCTTATAATGGTAGTGATACTTTTTTAAGTTCTAACTTTGAAAACGATGCAGTGCACATTCTGCCTAAGATATACAAGTATCTTGATACTACTGTGGCTTTTGCGGTTAAATCTGCTGGCACAACATATGCAAATGAAACTTCAGATGCAGAACCTGCCGCAAGATACACAGTGACTGGACCAAGTACATCTGCTTTACCAAACAAAAATTTTTCTAAAAAACTTTCAATATCTTGGAGTGTTGATTTAAGCTCTAGTCAGTTTATTATAGCTAGACAGCCACTAATATCAGATTTTGAATTTACTACAACTAAGACGTCTAGAACGGCTGGTTCTAGCACAAAATTAGTAGAAGTAACAGATATTACTGGACTTTCTGTTGGAATGGTAATTTCTGGTACAGGTATTGCTTCTGGATCTGTTGTAACTAAAATAACACCAGGTTATCTAGATTTAAACAACTCATCAGAGCTAGAAGATATTTATATTATTCCACAAGTTGTAATAACAGCAGAAGATGGAACACAAAGCTTAGGTGATGACACTGGTGGTACTTTAACTATTGACAAGTCTTCAAGCTTTAACGCTGGCATAACATTAACTTTTATAGGTAAAGGAAGTAACGGTAGTGATATTTTTAACAGTACTGTTTTTAAAGTTAATAACTTAAACTTAACAATAGCTCCTGTTGTAACAACAACTGATGCCGCGGTTTCTAATAGCGCCACTATACCAATAACAAGTACTAACGGTATAAAAGCAGCTGACACTGTTTTAATGACAGGTATAGGTATAACATCAACTTCACCACACGTTGATGCTGTTAGTAGTGGTGTTAACGTAACAGCTAGCTCTGCACAAACAATTGAAAACGGGCAAACAGTAACTTTTACAGGTAGCAGTAGATCTGCAACAATTACTGCAGATGTAACAGTTGTAAAATTTGGTAAAGACAATATAATATTAACTCTAGCTTTAGATAACATTTTAACAGTCGGATAACATGCAAATAACACTAACATTTACAAACCCACTGAACCACTCTTTACAAGTAGGAGATACTATTTGGTATATAGATAGTCAAGACGTAAGTCAAGCTGGTGGTTACGATGTTGCTACTAATAATAATATTTTAAAACTAGGTACTGTTGAAGAGGTTAGCAATCAATACAGGGCACATCAAATAACTATTAGTAATAGTTTTACTGTTAGCACGCCAGATTTAACTAACGCTTTTATTATGTTTTCTAAAAACAACAGCACAAATTTAACTAGTTTAACTGGCTACTATGCTTTAGCAAAGTTTGAAAACAACTCTAAAGAAAAAGCAGAGCTCTATGCTGTTGGCTCAGAAGTATCTATAAGTAGTAAATAATTGATAAAAAGTGTAATTATAAATAAATGAATATGAATACAAAAAATATAATATCATGCCAATAGGTAAAAAGAAGAGTCCTGCTAAGTTTATAGGCGCTGTGTCTGCTGGTTTAGGAATACTAAAAGGTGTTACTTCTATTATTGGTGCTCAGCAAGAAAAAAACAGGCTTAGAGATGAAAACAAAATAGCTCAAGGTAATTACCAGCAAACAAGAAGAGATATTCAAGATTTAGAAATAACAAATCCTTACAAAGATTTAAAAACTAGCTTTGAAAACACTTTTGAAGATATGACTGTTAATCAACAGCAAGCACAATTTCAAGCTCAACAAGGCGCTCAAGCTAGAGCAAACTTATTATCTAACTTACAAGGCGCTGCTGGTGGCAGTGGTATAGCTGGCTTAGCTCAAGCTATGGCAAATCAACAGCAAACACAAACACAACAAATATCTGCTAACATAGGACAGCAAGAAGCTGCTAACCAAAGAGCGTCAGCTCAAGGAGCAATGAATGTTCAGCGTATGACACAGCAAGCCCAACAAACTGTTGCTTATGGTGACTCAATGAAACAATCAAACGAAAACGAACGACAAATGGCTTTGCTAAATTTAAGATCTGGTAGACAGCAAGCACAGGCAGATTTTAGAGGTCAAATTCAAGCACAGAAAAACGCTGTAATGGGAGGTATTGGTGATATAGTCGGTGCTGGGTTAGGAGGTTTTGCTGCAGGTGGTGGTTTTTCTAAAGGTGGTTTTAAAATGAACAGTTTTCTAAGCAGGGCTCCTAAAATTGATTTATCTCAAGCAAAAGTGATCGGGTCTGGACTTGACTTAGTTAACACCGAATTCCAATCTCCCGCTGGAAGTGGTGGGTTTGGAACAGCAATGCGCCGTAATCCGCAAACTGGGCAAATGGAACAAGTTGAGTTTGCTGATAGATTTAATGATTAATTTATAATATAATAATATGGCAATAGATTTTTACGAATTAGGAAAACAATCAGGTGCTACAACACCTAAAGGACAGCAAAGTGGTTTTCAATCATTAGTTAGCTCTGCAACAAAACCTATAGAAGACATGCTTGCTAAAAGTAAAGCTGCGACAGCTGCCTTGACTGCTGCTATGCCAGCTGGTGTACCTATAGAAAAAGTACCAGAAGAATTAAGAGGTCAGGTAACTAATTTTTTAACTGAAAATAAAAGGTCTTATACAGATGCAACCAAGGTAATTGCTTCTGGCATTAACCCACAAAGCGACAGGTACAAAAACGCAGTTGAAACTATAAACAAGGTTAACGCTAGGTTTGAAAATTTAAGCGGTAACTTAGAAAACATAGCACTACAAAGACAAGCCGCTTTAGACGATCCTAGTTACTCTAGTTTTACTACAGATGAAGATGCTACTACTTTTAACAATTTAGCTAATGGATCTTTATACACAACAATGACTGTTAATGAAGATGGAAGCTGGAACTATAAAAATACTAGCGGTGAGTCTAAAGCTTTTTCAGAGTTTAAAATAAATAAAACAGGTTATTTAGGTCAACAAGCTTATTTAGGTATAATAGAGCAAAACGCTAAATTTAAAAAAGAAAACAGAACTTTAGTGCCTTGGGACAAAATGCTAGAAAATCAAACTTTACAAATTGACGTTGTGTTTAATAAATTAGGGCCTAGAGGTGTTTTAGATTATGCTTTTTCTGACAAGCAATTTATAGAGGATTATGCTGTAACTAAAAAAACAACTGTAAACGATTTAAGAAAAAACCCAGAAGGTGTTGCTGAAGAATATAAAAAATATAATCTTTTAAAAATTAAAGAAGAATATGAACGTGCTGATGGTTTTTATGAAGAGTTTGATAAGCCTATAATATTTGGCGGTTATAGAACTAAAAGAGATATTGATTTTATGAACGATAATATTACTGATGGAAAAACTTTTACAGGTTTTGACAACGTTAGATATACTTTTCAAGATGGCTATTACTATGAAGAAGACAATCCAGAAACAAGCAGAAATGAAGGAGAAACTCCTTTAAGTAAAAATGAAGTTAGAAGCTTTAATCAAATTGATAATTTTTATAATGTAGGTTCAAGAAGAAAAACTAAGCCAAATGTAGAAAACAATAGCAACAACGACGAAGCAGAAGATTTTGTACCTGAAGATCTTGCACTCAAAGATGCTAAAAAAGCAATGCAAAAACAACTCATGGCAATAGCTGAAGGCCCTGGAAGTATAGCTCAAAAAAACGAAAGAGTAAAAGAAGTTAAAGAACAATTTAGAAAAAAATATCCTAACTTAACCGGTGAATAAATGAGTATTGTAAGGTATAAAACACAAGAAGGAAAAATATATAACGTTGAAGGAAATCAACAACAGCTTTTTCAAGAAAAGTTTCCTGACGCTGTGCTTTTACCTAAAGTAGAAACAGAAAAACAAGCTAATGCTAGAAAAGAAAAGCTGATGCGAGAGGTTATGACTAAGGTTTATTCTATAAATCCAGCTAGTGGTAATCTACCTGTTTGGGCTATTCCTTTACAAGCAAGGTTATATGGTGGTGTAGCTAGTTTAACATCTGGGGTTTTTAAAGCCGGAGAATCTGCTTACGAAGGTGTTATAGGAATGTCTAAAGAAGAGCAGTTAAAAGATCCTAACAACGTTGTCTCGCAAGGTTTAGACAAGGTGGAAGATTTTTATAAAACTTTTTACACTAAAGAATACGATAGTTCTGGAAAAGAATTAAGAGCTTCAGATTTATTTGAAAATTTTATAAAAACAGGTGACGCTAGTTCTCTTGGTAGAGGTTTAAATATTTCTTTAGAGCAGGGTATAGAGTCTTTACCAACAATGGTAGCTAGTTATATAAATCCTTTTTGGGGAGGAGCGCTTATGGGTGTCTCGTCAATGGGTAATACATTTAAAGATGACTTAGAAAGTAGACCAGATCAAACTTTAGAACAGTTGCAGAAAAATGCTGTTTGGGCTGGTGGATCTGAGTGGGTTGGTGAGTACTTAGGTGGTACTTGGTTTAGATCAATGAACGCTCTTGATCCAACAGGAGCTAACAAAGCTGTTGTAAAAAACTTAACAGGTAAATTTATAGAAAAGTTTATGAGTAGAACTTTTGGATCAGCTGTTAGTGAAGCTGCTTCAGAAACAATTACTGCTGTAATGCAAACCGCTGGTAATGAATATTTTTATAAAGACGAAAAAACAACAGGTGATTATATACACAACATTGTAAATGCCGTTGTTCCTGCTCTTATGTTAGGTGGTGGTGCTGGTGCTATATCTTCAATGAGTGATGTTGATAGGTCACAAATATATAAGTACGTTGCGCCAGAGAAATGGAAACAAAAATCAATGAAAATTGGACATCACATACATGAAGCTGAAAAAGACTTGGAAGCTGCAGATGATAAATTAAAACCTAAGTTTCAAGATAAAATTAAAAATTTAAAAGAACAACAAAAAAAGCACGAGCAAAAACTATACGATTCTTTTAACAATATGTCAAACACTGAGCTAAATGCTTACGCAGAAAATTTAGACAGTATAAATGCAAACAACGATATAATAACAAACGGTAAGTATTCAGACGATGCTATTAAGCAAGCTAGGCAAGATAATTACGATTTATATCAAGAAAATTTACTACAGTTAAGCTTAGATGGAAACTTTGACGTTAGCTTTGAGCAATTAATTGGAGAAGCTTTAAAAACTTCTGAAATAATTGAAAATAGATTAAAAAAAGCTAAAGGTATAAATAGATCAGATCTTGACATACAAATACTAAGAACTGATAAAGAAGTAAGAGATGCTGTTGAAACTGTTGGTGAAAGCGCAAAAGTTAACGACGGTATGTTTATTGGTAAAAATAAAGATGGTAAAGCAGTTATATATATAAACAAAAATGTCGCTGCTGTTGCTGGAGCTACAAATGTTTTAGGCCACGAGCTATTGCACTATATGATGTCAAGAAAGTTTAAGACAGACAATGCTTCAATGGAACCTCTTATAGGTGAGCTTAAGTCTTACTTACAAGAAAACTACTCAGAAGAATACAAGCTTGTTGCTCAAAGAATAAATAAATTTTATACAGACAGAAAAACAGGTAAAATAAAAGACGGAGCTCTTGAAGAGTATTTAAATGTTTTTTCCGATTTAATTGATAAGAAAAAAATTGATTTAAAAGAAGTAAATTCAAAAGGCATTGCTAGTGGGCTTAATGATGTTATGCTTGGATTTGGTTTTGGTGAAGTTAAATTAAACTCTGCTGAAGATGTTATAAAATTTTTAAGCACTTATAACAAAAACATAAACAGACAAGGTTTGCTTGGTAAGCTTATGGGTACTAAAATGCTTGATGTTAATTTAACTAGTGACAAGCTAGTTGAAGGTGAAAATAATAACGTTAAGAAAGAATCAAGATCAACACCACTTGAAGCTATAAATAGCCTTTTACCAGGTAAAGTTACAACGCAAGAAGATTACTACAAAGTACTTAATGACCCTAGAATAGCTAACAACGCTGGGGTTGAAAGAGTTTTAGACAACAAAGGAAAATTAGCGCCTGTTATAGAAGCTTATATAGTAAGCAAATCTACAAATTCTGACATGGCTGCGGAAAACATAAAATCTGTTAAAAAAAGATTAGCTAACTTTGATCCAGCAGAAAAAAGAGCAGACGGCTCAATTGTTGGACAAGAGGGGTTTGGTGAGTTTATATTTGCTAATACTAAATTTGGTAAGTTAGATGCTGCAAAAGCTTTAGCTGTTAAAGCTGAAAAAGCTAAAAGAGAAATTAGAGGTGATGAAGTTACAGAAGGTGGTAAAAGTGTTTTTGATAAAATAGTTGACGACACTACACAAAAAACCGGAACTTCTAATGTTAAAACAAAGTTAAAACAAACAAAATCTAGGCAACTTACAAACTTAGCTGATTTAGATGTTGAAAGTTCAGCTTTAATAAAACGAACAACAAAGGTTGAGTTAAAAAAGTTAATCGAGTCAAATCCTAAAAATATAGTACAAGAAATACAAAGTGTTTTAATACCTGATTTAGTTGAGATTACAAGAAAAGAAATGGGTATTGTAGGTGAAGTTAAGGGTGAGCTAAACATACCAGAAACTTACAAAGCTTATTTATCTGAAACGTATCAAAAAACTATTTCCAGCATGGAAATATTAAAAATAAGAACTAACTATAAAAACTTATTTAAGAAAGAAAAAATGGGCTTTGCGGATTATGCAACTAAAAAATCTGATAAACCTAGTCTTAAAAAAGACAGTAACTATATAAAAAACATTAATAGAAATACTACAACAAAAGCTGAATTTATAAAGTATCATACTGAAGGAAAGAAAAATAAACTAATAGCTAATCAAAGAAGTTTAGCTATAATGAGAGCTGAAGCGGAGGTTGTTCAAGCGGCGGATAATTATATAATAGAAAACTCAAAAGATTTAAATCAGGTTTATGCTGCAGAGCTTAGAAGTTTTATAGACTCTAAAACAACACAAAAACAAAAAGAAGAAAACAAAAGTTTTGATAGTGTTAAATTTAGTATAAATATGTATACTGGTGTAACAGGAATAAGAGATGCTGTTTTAACAGCTAAAGATGTATTTGACAATAATGGAAATTTATTACCAGCATATAAAAACATAGCTGGAAATAAAAAAGACTCAAAAGCTGTAGGTGATTTTATTTGGAACAACATTGATCTTTTAAACCCTGAAAGTGATTTTAAGTTTATAAGAAAAGCTTATGAAAAATTATATAAAAGTGGTAAAAGAGGAACTGCTTACGAAACAAATCTTATACAAACTGCTATAGCTCTAGAAAACATATATGGCAAAGAAAATATTGAGGTTTTACTTAGAAAACCAACAGAAAATGATGCCCTGCCAGACATGATATTAAGAGTAGGTGGTGTTGTTATGAACATTGAAGCTAAAATGGCAAACGCTCAGTACAGTAGTGTTACTAACGCTATTGTTGAGGGTGAAATGGTTGTTAAAAAGAAATACTCTGATGAGTTTATGGACATACTCACGGAGTTGCAAAAAAAATCTCAAGAAGGTATTAAAAAAGCTAAAAAGTTTTTAAAAGAAAACAACATAGAGTGGGATGGTATTAAACTACTTTCAGCAGAAGGACATAAAATGTTAAAAAATAATATTGATCCTGATACTCAAAAAAGTTATTTTAACGGTATGTCGGCAACATTACCTTTGCCTTTAAAATTTATTACAGAAATATATAACAACAAAAAACACCCGGTGTATTTAATGCAGATGATGGGTAGAGGTTTGTTTAGGATGGGTAGTGATAGGTTTAATCTTGGTATACCTGCTTTAGAAACCTATGGTAAAGGGTTTATAACGTTAAGAGTTGGTTCTAACACTCAATATAGAAAAGTTACTCAAGCAGATGTTGATGCAGGTTTAGCAGAAAGTATATATACTGACGGTACTAACGTTAAAGAAAAAGGGCAAAAGAAAACAAAACGCGATATTGCAACAGGTATGAAATCTTACTCTTACAGGTCAATACCTGGTATATCAGACAAAGTTTTAAACGATATGAAGTCAACGCAAAACATAGAAAGCGTTGCTGGTTTAATGAAGTTAGTTGAATCTAAAGGAGTTAAGTTTTTAGAACAACAACAAAAAGCTAAAAACAAAACAAAGTTTAGTAAATCTGTAAATTTTTCAAGAACTGTTAACGATCCCAAAGGTATTACTGTTTTAGATTTTGACGACACATTAGCTACAACTAAATCACTAGTTAAGTTTACAACACCGGAAGGTACTACTGGAACTTTAAATGCTGAAGAGTATGCTAGTTCATACGAGGGTTTATTAGATAAAGGTTATGTATTTGACTTTTCTGATTTTAACAAAGTTGTAAAAGGTAAGTTAGCGCCGTTATTTAATAAAGCAATAAAGCTACAAGGCAAGTTTGGTCCTAAAAATATGTTTGTATTAACAGCAAGACCACCACAAGCGCAAAAAGCTATATTTGACTTTTTAAAAGCTAATGGTTTAAACATACCTTTAGAAAATATAACTGGTTTAGGTAACTCTACTGCAGAAGCAAAAGCACTTTGGATAGCCGATAAAGTTGGTGAAGGTTATAATGATTTTTACTTTGCAGATGATGCATTACAAAACGTACAGGCTGTTAAAAACATGTTAGATCAATTTGATGTTAAGTCAAAAGTGCAACAAGCTAAAATTAAATTTAGTAGCTCTTTAGACGTTGATTTTAACAAAGTATTGCAAGAAGTAACTGGTATTGACTTTCAAAAAAGATTTAGTGCTATTAAAGCTAGAAAGCGTGGAGAAAATAAAGGTAAGTTTAGATTATTTATACCACCTTCACACGAAGACTTTGTAGGATTGTTGTACAACTTCATGGGCAAGGGTAAAGTAGGTAATAGACATAGAGACTTTTTAGAAAAAAGTTTAATCAGACCACTAAACAGAGCTTATAGAGAAATAGATACTGCTAAACAAGCAGTGGCTAATGATTACAAATCGTTAAACAAACAGTTCAAAGATGTTAATAAAAAATTAGTGAAAAAAACTCCAGATGGTGATTTTACGTATCAAGACGCTGTTAGGGTTTATTTGTGGGACAAGCATGGCTATAGCATACCTGGTTTAAATGAAACTGATCAAGCAAAGTTAGTAGAAATTGTTAACTCTAACTCAAGGCTAAAAGCTTATGCAGAGAATTTAAACATTGTATCTAAACAAGAAAAATATGTAGATCCAGGTCCAAGCTGGGAAACAGGTAACATAAGAATAGATTTAGTAGATGCCACAGGAAGAGTTGGTAGAAAAACATATTTTGCAGAGTTTTTAGAAAATGCTGACGTTATGTTTTCTGAAGAAAACTTAAACAAAATAGAAGCTGCGTACGGTAAAGATTTTAGAAACGCTTTAGAAGATATGCTTCATAGAATTAGGACTGGCGTTAACAGACCAAAAGGACAGAGTGGAGCTCCAAATAGGTTTTTAAACTGGTTAAACGCTTCTGTTGCAGGGGTTATGTTTATAAACACTAGATCTGCTTTGCTACAACAACTTTCTAATGTTAATTATTTAAACTTTGCTGACAATAATATATTTGCAGCAGGTTTAGCTTTTGCAAACCAAGTGCAATACTGGAAAGATTTTGCTTTTATATTCAACTCAGACATGTTAAAGCAAAGACGTGGTGGGTTAGGTACTGATATAAACGGGTCAGAACTTGCCGAAGCTATTAAATCAGCTAGACCGGACAGTTTGTTTGATCAAATGGCTATTATAACTGGTAAATTGCTTAGGTTAGGTTTTTTACCTACTCAAATTGGTGATAGTATAGCCATTGCAACCGGTGGTGCTGCATACTACAGAAATAGAGTAAACAAATATTTAAAAGATGGTTTAAGTAAAAAAGAAGCTGAAACAAAAGCTTTTACTGATTTTCAAAACATAACACAATCTACACAACAATCTGCAAGGCCAGACATGACCTCACAACAGCAATCTATGTGGATAGGTAAGTTAGTGTTAAACTTTTTAAATACACCATCACAGTACAACAGGTTGATTAAAAAAGCCGGGTCTGATATCAAAAATAGAAGAATGACACCTCCTAATACTAGTCAAATACAAAGTGATATGTCTAACATGTCTAGAATACTGTATTACGGAGCAGCTCAAAATATGATATTTTACAGCTTACAAACAGCTTTGTTTGCTTTGTTATTTAACGACGACGATGAAGATGAGCAAGCGTTTTTAAAGAAAAAAGAAAGAGTTATAAATGGTACTATTGATACTTTATTAAGAGGTTCTGGTATATATGGCGTTGCAGTTTCTACTTTAAAAAACATGGCTATAAAGTTTATGGCGCAAAGAGAAAAAGGCTACAATCCAGACGAAAGCGCTGTTATAATGGAAGCTCTTAATTTTTCTCCTGTAATTGGTATTAGAGCTAGAAAAATTGTAAATGCTGAAAAAACTCTTAATTACAATAAAAAATTAATAAAAGAAATGGAGACGTTTGATATTGACAATCCACAATGGTCTGCAGTTACAAATTATGTAGAAGCAACAACAACACTTCCTACAAATAGAATTTATCAAAAAACTATTAATGTAAGAAATGCTTTAGATAGTGAGTACACGGCTTTTCAAAGATCTATGTTTATGAGTGGTTATACTACTTGGAGTTTAAATCTTGGTGATACTCAGAAAATAAAAGACATTAAAGAAAAAATAAAATCTGATAATAAACAAAAAAATAAATCAAAAAGTAAAAGTAAAAGTACTTATAATTCAAGAAGAAAAAGAAAAAGATAAATGAAAAAACTTTTAGCGCTATGTTTAATAACTATTTCATGTGCTAAGGATGTTGATGATCTTGGCTTTAGAACTTACATTATACCTGAAGGTAAACATAGGTCTGGTAACTTTTTTAACCACCCTGTTAACTCTAGAATAAACTTTAAGTTTATACTTGATGAGTCAGCAGAGTATAAAACTGAAATAGCAGAAAACCAATATGATGTTAACAAAATATATGGTTTTAGCGATTTTGGTAAAGCTCATAAAAAATACTCAATAAGATTAGGTTGGAGGTACGTTGAGGGTAACATAGAGCTTTGCTGGTTAAA
>JGI24003J15210_10000958_pt1 | contig 12514 bp, 17 predicted proteins | sample LinPmetageLP28_FD_15210 | JGI IMG/M metagenome (IMG submission 15210)
AACGACTGGCAAGTATAGGAATGAATATCTCGGAGAGAATACAGCCGAGACAAGAAAAAAAATTAAATCAGGCGAATATATACTTACCGATTTAAACAACCGTTAAGCACTAGTTACACTGAAGAGCCTTAACTAGGCGAAACCCTAGCTATTAGCTGGGGTCTGTAACAATAATATCAACAGAAAGAGAGACTAAAAAATGCCAGATTTAGAAGAATTAAACGCTTTTATAGCCCTAAACTCTAAGAGCGAGCGTTCAACTGTGTATCAAAATTTACAGAGCGAGCGTCCAAACAGAAATGCTTCTTTTTTAGAGCGAGCGTTGTTGTCTTTACTTAGCACTATGCGAGGTAAGGTCATGAATGAACGTGAATTAAAAGCTTGGAATAACATTCCAGCATTTCTAAGAAGAACTGGCTATCAAGTAACACCACAGGACATAGAATATTACAACAGCTCTAAACCAAAGAGCGAGCGTAAACTTGCAATCGTTGCGAAAGTACCGAGCGAGCGTTCTCGAGTGTTAAACCGTAGACAGACTAAAGAATACGTCTTCGATATGCTTACGCCACTTATTACTAAGACCAGTAAGCTGACTAAAGGAGCATTAATGAGACATATAAGAACTAACTTTAAACATCAATCAACCTACGCTGATGTTGGCAAGGTAGCTAGTAAGATTATCAATCAGAATACCACTGGTAGATTTTCAAAATGGCACGTGGCAACAACAGCTAGATACATTAGGAGAAAATAATATGCAATATGAATATAAAGTAGAAGAGTACAGCCAAGACACAAGAACATACCTAATTAAATCCAATGAGCCACTTGATTATGAGTGGTTAAAAGAAAACTGGCATAGCTATTGTGATAGTAGTTATGAGGAAACAGTTGTTAAACATGAAGACGTTGAAATTTCTGATAAGACTGGAGCAAAAACTACATTAGAAGTGTTTCATGAGGGTACAGATTATGGTGATGATTGCCAACAAGACATATCCTGTACTAAAGGTGATTTTGCTGAAGAAGCAGACGTTGAATTAACTTATAATGAGGAGCAATAATATGACCATAACAAATGAAACTAGAATAGAAGCACTAAAAGAAGCTAGCATTTCTATAGCGTGCTGTTTGGATGAAGTGAGCGAAGTTACTAAAGAAGACTTAGAGCATATCCAAAGTCAGCTATGTATCTTAGAGAACTATGAAGATGAAGAAGAGGTTAGAAACAGAAAACTGACACGTGAATTGAAAGCAGACATTAGATACATGAGAAATGAAGACTAAATAGTTACACTGAAGAGGATTTTATATCCGAAACCCTAGAGCAAGCCTTTAGGGTCTGTAACAATTAACACAGAGAGGAAAATTATGAATAAAAAAAAAGATAACAAAGATTGGTTAGATGACCATTTAATTATTGATGGTGTTGATGCGGAAACCGCTAAACTAATCAAAGATAGATTAAGAGATAAGTTAAAAGACGATAAGCAGAAAGGATAATTATCCATAAAACTACACTGAAGAGCTAGTGAAACTCTAGCGAAACCCAGTTTAATTACTGGGTATGTAGGACAATTATTAACAAATAATAGTACTTAATCTTGCACTTGTATCCGTACAGGCATTAATTAACAATTATTATAGAAAGTGAGGTGATTCTTATATGGAACACAAACAGCACTGGTTACAAGCTCATTACTTAAAGCCTAGGTTATTTATAGGCAAAGGTAATATGGCTGGACACATTAGAGGTGATAGAAACCGTATCGCTGATAGCCCAGCACTAACTCTAACAATCAAGAATAAGAGGGAAACTTAAAATGACTACGACTATCAATCTCATACTTTTCAAAGTTACGATAGAGAACTTTAGTCGTTTTGTGTGGTTCAAAAATCGAACAAACCGTTTTGAGTTTATTCTTGATTTTGGATACTGGACGTTTTACGTTCATAAATAAGACCATTACAATATTTGTCTTGCCCTAGAGACGAATATTCAATATGAAAGGATAACCAAAGGGATAATCTATATGATTATAAAGACCGAAAAACTTCTATCAGTTATAGAAGAGTTTAGGCACTATCAGCCTAACATTGAAAGCACAGCTATTTCTGTGTTTTTAGTAATAGCTCTTCATCATACTAAAGAAGGAATACCAATGCAATTTGTAGCTGATAAGTTAGAGATTGCACAATCAACGGTTTCAAGAAACGTTACTAAATTCTTGAAGCTACCAAGATATAAGGACAATCCAATGGGCTTTTTAGAAAGCTTTGAAGACCCTTATGAAAGACGTAGAAAAATGGTACGTCTATCTCCAAGAGGAGTAAGTTTAATAGAAAATATCACTAATAGACTTTAAGACCTCTTAAACAATCAACATAGAGAGCGAGGTGAGGAAACATGGATTTCCAACGAAACCCGAAGCTCTTAACAGAAGTACTTCGTAAAATCTCTGCAAAGGGGTGGGACAAAGGACAAGCTGTTAGAGCTGGTAAAGTTATTGAGATACTGGGTAAAGGTATTTTAGTGACTGAGGTTAATGAACTGCATATCGAACATTTATGCACTACGCTAGAATCGAGAGGGTTTGCTGGTAGCACTATCAATCGCTACTTAGCTTCTCTAAGCAAAATGTTAAGTTATGCAAAACAAAAACATTCTATTTATCATTTAGATAGAATACCACATATCGAGTGGCATGAAGAGGGCAAAGCACGTATCAGATATCTGCAACCTGAAGAGGAAGTAGAGATGATACGAATAATGCGTAAGTATAACAAAGATGAATACTTAAATTTCTTCTTATTTCTACTCGATACTGGAATGAGACTGAGTGAAGCGTTGTATTTGAAGCTCGAAAACATTGGTGATATGCAAGGTAGTAAATACGCTATTTTAGAACACACCAAAAATGGGGACACAAGAAGCGTCCCATTGACAGAGCGAGCGTCAAGAATTGTCGCTGATAATACACAACATTCAGAACGTACTGACAGGATTTTCAACTTAAATGTATGGACAGTTGAAAGAAGTTGGCGTTGGCTGCGAGAAATGATGAAGCTAGAAGATGACAAACAATTTGTTATTCACTGCTTACGTCACACTACAGCCAGCCGTCTAGCCCAGTCAGGACAGGTAGAAATGCACTTAATACAGAATTGGCTGGGTCATAGGACTAATGCTATGACTATGAGATACGCTCATTTGAAGCCAAGCTCATTATTGGGTGGAGTAGACGTTTTGAACGTTTTAAACAAGAAACCGTAAGCGGATAGGTGTGCAAGAAGTTATAAGTCCTTGTGCACATTTTCCGTTTGCGGATAGTAGGAAGTTGTTGATTTTGTTGAATAAAAATGGTGGCTCGAGTCAGATTTGAACTGACGACACAAGGATTTTCAGTCCCTGTATCACAATACCCTCAAAAATTGTATGCTTTTGAGGATTGAATTTTGCTTACACCATAACGATTACAACAAGTCAGCAACTTTCCGCTAACACATACTACCCTTAAAGTACCCATAATAGAAGTCTTAATTTTAAAGAGATAAATCCCACCCATAACTAGGAGATTATATACTATGACTAAACTCATACAAGGTGTTGTTACATACACTGATGAAGCCAATCACGAAGCCGAGATGTTAAAACTTGGTAAGCAACGCACAAATAAGAGAAAGAATGAACACGTATTACGTGAAGAAGAGAGTGTTACAAACTATGGTAAGTTTCTAGTAGCTCAAACCATAAAACCACTTTCAGATGCTATATTTAATTTTATAGATGAATCATCTAAATTAAAAATAGGACAACCACCTATCGCCTACAGACTTCTATCTGAAGTCCAGCCTGAAATCTCAGCATTAATCACAGCAAAAACCGTTATAAATACCTTATCACAGAACAAGCCTTTAACTGCTATGGCAATAGTTTTAGGTGGTAAAATTGAGACTGAAATTGCACTAAAGAACTTTGCTAATTTAAACCCTGAGCTTTATTCTGTAGTCAAAGCTGACTTAGATAAAAGGTCTTGGAACTACAGTTATAAGAGACGTAAACTTAAAGAGAGTGCAAAGCGTGATAACGTAGAGATGTGGGAAGAGTGGACTACACCTGAGAAGTTACACGTGGGACTAAGATTAATAGAGCTTATGATTATCTCCACTGGTCTTATTGAAATTGTATTAGAGAAAGTGAAACACAAGAAAGCTAAAGTTGTGAGACAGACAGCTAAGACAAAACAATGGATAGCTGACAGAAATAGTTTTAATGAACTTTTAAATCCTGAATATCTACCTACAGTTATGCCACCTAAATCGTGGACAAGTCCTACAGGTGGTGGCTATTGGACTGAAGAAATGCCTGAGTTAGAACTTGTTAAACAGAAGAATAAAAACTTTAAGAAAGAACTAGAAAACTTTCAAATGCCTGAAGTCTATAGTGCGGTCAATGCTATGCAGAATACAGGTTTTAATATCAACACTGAAATACTAGAAGTAATGCAGACAATATGGGACAAGGATTTATCAATCGGGGGTATGCCACCAGTAGATAACTTGCCTATACCAAACAAGCCACTTGATATTGATACTAATGAAACAAGTAGAAAAGAGTGGAAGAAGTTAGCTGTTATAGCCCACACTGAAAATGCTCGCATGTTTTCTAAAAGATTATTGTATGCCAAAATTTTATGGATGGCTGACAAGTTTAAAGATTATGCTTCTATCTATTTTCCACAACAAATGGATTTTAGAGGAAGATGTTATGCTGTTCCAGCTCACTTAAACTTTCAATCTATAGACGGCTCAAAAGCTTTATTACAATTTTCACAAGGCAAAGAAATAACTGAGGACAATAATGGTTTATTTTGGCTGTGTGTACATGGAGCTAACGTTTGGGGTCAGGATAAAATATCATTAGAAGAGCGAGTGGACTGGGTGTTGGAAAATACAGAAATGTTAGAAGCCAATGCACAAGACCCTATTGCTAATCAAGAGTGGTCTGACGCTGATAAGCCATTTCAAGCTTTAGCTTTTGCAAAAGAGTTTTCTAAATTTAGAGCAGAGGGTTATGGTTTTATAAGTCATTTACCTGTTGCTGTAGACGGCACTTGTAATGGNCTACAAATTTACTCTTTAATGTTAAAAGATAAGATTGCTGGTAAATTAGTCAATCTAACAAAAACTTCACAACCTCAAGACATTTATCAAACCGTAGCTAATACTGTTAATGATAAATTAAAAGAGCTAGAAGCTATCAACACACCTTATGCAAACCTATGGTTACAGTATGGAGTAAAAAGAAGCACTGTTAAAAGAACTTGCATGACGATTGTATATGGAAGCACAAGATATTCTTGCACTGACTTTGTAGTTGAAGATTTAACAAAACGTAAAGACAGTGGAGAAAATCACCCATTTGGAAATGATGTATTTAAACCAGCTTCATTTCTATCAGGAATAATATGGGATAGCATTGGAGCTAAACTAAATAGTGCAAGAGTGGGAATGGATTTCTTACAAAAGATTGCACGTGTAGTTTCTAAAGAACAGCTACCTATCCACTGGATTACACCAGTAGGTTTTCCAATTTATCAATCATACCCTGAGATGAAAAGTAAGCGAGTTAAAGCTATGCTTATGGGACAGGTAATTAAACCTCGTATCAATACTGAAACAGACAAGACTGATAAACTAAGAATGGCAAATGGAGTAGCTCCAAATTTTGTACATGGATTAGATGCAGCAGCTATGTTGAGAACTGTCAATATTGCATACAGCAAAGGCATTAGAAACTTTTGTAACGTGCATGATAGTTATGGCACTACTGCTGGTGACGTAGAAACTTTATCAGAATGTTTACGTGAAGCGTTTGTTGAAATCTTTGATGACAGTAATGTTTTAGAAGAATTTAAAGAACACGTTGCAGTAATGTTACCTGAAGAATTAAGAAAAGAATTACCTGAGCTACCAGTGCAAGGTGATTTGGATGTTACCTCGATTAGAGAGAGTGACTTTTTCTTTGCCTAGATGTATCCGCTTGCGGATATAATGCTTAAAGTACCCTTAATAGATAATAATACCTGAGAGGATTAAATATGTCACCTGATGATTATGATGACTTGATGAGAACTATCTCATTAGACACTGCCGTTAGCCTAATGGGCGAAGGCTGGATTTTACAAACAGAAAATGGAGAAGACTATAATGCCGAAGAATAATTATGATAAGATTGTAACCCCTATTGGTGTGAGCCAGTATGCGTGGCTTACAAAACCTGACACACAATTTGACCCTGACGGTCACTACAAGGTTAATCTTATCTTGGACACTGACAAAGCTCAGGATGTCATTAACAAGATTGAAGCCAATGTTAAGAAAGCAATGGCTAACGCTAAAGAAAAGGTAAAAGGGAAAGCTGTAAAAGCTGCTCCGACACCTTACTTTGAACAGTTGGACGAAAGTGATGAGCTAACTGGTAAGACTGTGTTTAAGTTTAAAACAAAAGCACAGATTACAACTAAGGACGGTACTCTAATTCCAAACAGAGTTGCTCTATTTGATAGTGCTGGTGTTCCCCTCACTGACGCTAACGTATGGAGTGGGTCTGAAATGAAGGTGAGTGCCGAACTTATTCCTTACTATACTGCTATGGCTGGTGCTGGCGTATCTTTAAGATTACGTGCAGTACAAATTACTAAACTCGTAGAGGGTGGTAGTGGCAATGCTAAAGGTTATGGCTTTGGTGAGGAAGACGGATACAAATTGGAAACTTTTGAAAATGTAAGTAGTGATGAGACGGTTTCCGAAGAAGACTTTTAGTAACGTAGGATTACGTTATGGATTTCGTTCAGGTCTCGAAGACCGTATATCGAAAGAACTAGAATCCGCACGTGTGGAGTATGAGTACGAAAAGCACAAGCTTAAATATACTAAGCCTGAAAAGCTACATACTTATACTCCTGATTTTTACATAGTTAAAAGAAAAATATTCATAGAGACCAAAGGTCTTTTTACTTCTGCTGACCGAGCAAAGATGAGGTTAGTAAAAGAGCAACACCCAAAAGTAGATATTAGATTTGTATTTAGTAATTCAAGAAACAGAATTAGTAAAATTTCTAAAACTACTTATGCAATGTGGTGTGAAAAATATGGTTTTAAATATGCTGATAAGCACATTCCGAAAGAGTGGTTATGAGTAACAATAGACCTAACACAGATTATGTCGTTGTGTTTTCTTCTGAGACAAGAGAAGATGACATTGGCTTAAATGAAATTTCTAAAAAACACCGAGCACAAGGTTTCTTTAAAGTAGCTTATCATTACATAGTAAGACGTAATGGTGACATTGAAACAGGTAGAGCAGAGCAAGAAGCTGGCTCTCTATTAGGCTCAGGTATTATCAATAATTCTAACTCTATTGCTATTTGTTTAGTTGGCGATAGCACTATACATGGTTTACCTAATTATACTGATGAGCAATTAAGCGGTTTTCGCCTACTTGTAAACGATTTGAAATCGAGGTATAAATTATCAGTCGTTGGCTACAGAGATGTAGACAGCAGCTCTCATAATCCATACGTGGATGTTGAGTTATTGTTACAGGCTGGGGGAACTTAGACTTCTCCCAGTCCAATTCCAAAATATTTTCAACAAAAAAATTTAGTCCCTATGCAAGAAAGTGAATTTCTACACCACACGAACTGTAGCTATTGTTTATCCAAAGACAATGTAGCTGTTTATACAGACGGTCATACCTACTGCTTTGGATGTCAAAAAAGAACTAACGCAACAGAGGAAGTCCCACCAATGCAAGCACAATCACACACACCTAACAGTTTTATTCAAGGAACTGCTTCTCCCCTATCTAAAAGACAAATTGATTTACACACTGCAAAGAAATTTAATTATGAAGTTGGCACTAACAATAAGAAGCCAGTACAGATTGCTAATTACTATGACAAAGACGGCACTAAAGTTGCACAAAAATTAAGATACCCTGACAAAACTTTTCAGTGGATTGGTGATGTAAAATCTGCTGGATTGTTTGGACAGAACTTATGGCGTGACAAAGGTAAAATGGTTATTGTTACTGAAGGTGAGATTGATTGTCTTACAATGTCACGTTTAAATTCAAATAAATTTCCTGTTGTAAGTGTTAAGACTGGAGCTGCTGGAGCTAAGAAAGATATACAAAATTCTTTAGAATGGCTTGAGGGTTTTGACTCAGTAGTATTTATGTTTGATTCAGATGACGCTGGTAGAAATGCTGCTTTAGAATGTGCAAAAGTTTTATCACCAAACAAAGCAAAGATAGCAACGTTACCATTAAAAGATGCTAATGAAATGTTACTTGCTAACAGAGCTAAAGAACTTACTGATTGTATGTGGGGTGCAAAAGCTTACAGACCTGACGGTATTGTTTTAGGTGCTGACTTATGGGATGAGATTAAAAAAGAAGATGTATATGTTTCTGTTCCCTATCCTTTTGAGTGTATGAATATTAAAACNCATGGCTTACGTAAAGGTGAGTTGGTTACTATTACTGCTGGTAGTGGTGTTGGTAAATCTAGTTTCTGTAGACAAGTAGCATATCATTTACTTAATAAAGATTACAAAGTTGGTTACATAGCTTTAGAAGAAAGTGTTAAGCGTAGCTCATTAGGTATTATGGGAGTGGCTTTAGAAAAACCTTTACACCTAAGTCGAGAAGGAATTGAAGAAGCTGCTTTGAAGAAAGCTTTTGATGACACTGTAGGTAATGGTAATTTCTATTTATATAATCACTTTGGAAGTACTGCTTCTGATAATCTTATTTCTAAAATTAGATATTTAGCTAAAGCTTGTAACGTAGACTTTGTTGTACTAGACCATTTACACATGGCTCTCAGTGCTGTTGGAGATGAGACTACCAATGATGAAAGAAAACTAATTGATTATACTGTGTCAGTATTAAGAACTTTAGTTGAAGAAACAGGTATAGGATTGATACTGGTATCTCATTTAAAAAGACCTGAAGGTAATAAAGGTTATGAAGACGGTGTAGCTGTCTCTATGAATAGCTTGCGTGGCTCTGCTGCTATCGCACAGTTAAGTGACATGGTAATAAGCTTATCACGTGATTTACAAGACGATAAAAACTTAGCTAAAGTTAGTGTGTTAAAAAATAGATTTAGTGGCGAGACAGGTCATGTTTGTACTCTTCATTATAATTTAGAGACTGGACTTTTAAAACAATCTGACCACACAGAATTTAAAGATGAGTTTTAAACGGACAGATTGGACTTCCATGTTGTTACGCACATTGAAACAAGCTGAGAACAATCCAAACAAAGATATAACTTTTTACGTAACCAATAAATCTATTGCAGAGTTGTGTGAAGAAGCTTTGTTTACATTATCTTATGAACACGAAGCTGCCATGCGTATCCACGTAGAAATAGCAACCACACATTAAAGGACATATATGAAAAAAGTAAAATTCCCAAACACTATAGATGTATCTTATCACAAAATAGAAACAAAATTAATAAGCTCACATTTATCTCAAGAAGTTGGAGAACAGCAAGGCTGTTATGTAGCTAGAGATATGATTATTTATTTAGATGAAGATATTATTAATGAAGGTGGCACACGTGGAGTGTCACTTATAATGCACGAATTGGGTCATGCTTTATTCTATGTATACAACCTCAAGGATAGAGAAGAAGAGCCTACTGTAGATAGCTTTGCTAATGGCTACACAGAAATTTTATATCGCAACCCTCAACTCAAGAAATGGATTAATCAAAACACATGAGATACGTATTTGACTTAGAAACTGACGGACTACTAGACGCAGTTACAAAAGTACATTGCGTTATTCTTAAAGACATTGACACTGGTCACATTATTAATGTTAAAGTTAAGAAAGCTTTACAACTTTTAGAAGAAGCTGATTTAATTATTGGTCACAACATTATTAAATTTGACATTCCAGTACTTAAAAAACTTTTTGCTTTTACACCACAAGGTAAAGTATTTGATACTATAGTTGCAGCAAGGTTAGTCTACCCTGATATACGAGATAAAGATTTTGCTAACAAAGATTTACCAAGAAAATATATTGGCTCACATTCACTAGCAGCTTATGGATTTAGATTAGGCAATCTTAAAGGTGATTTTGACGGTGGTGACTGGCAGACCTACAGTGAAGAGATGTTACAATATTGTATTCAAGATGTAGAAGTAACACACAATCTTTACAAAAAAATATTAGACAAAGGATTTAGTGAACAAGCTATGCAGCTTGAGCATGATGTTGTTACCTTAATAAACAAACAAGAATTACATGGTTTTACTTTTGATGTAGACAAAGGAGAAGCACTTGCAGCTAAACTTAATGTCAGACGTTTTGAAATAGAAGATGAACTACAGGAATTATTTCCGCCACGTACTTTAAGTATTCCTTTTATGCCTAAAGTTAATAACAAAGCTAGAGGATATGTTAAAGGTGAGTTGTTTTATAAAACTAAAGTAGAAACTTTTAATCCTTCAAGCAGACAGCACATTGCGGAGCGTTTAAAATCTTTATACAACTGGCAACCTGAAGAATTTACAAATGACGGCTCACCTAAATTAGATGATGAAACATTGAGCAAGCTTCCATACAAAGAAGCTAAAATTCTTGCTGAGCATTTTCTTTTAGACAAGCGTATAGCTCAGTTAAGCACTGGTAATCAGGCTTGGTTATCTAAACGTAAAGGCAATAAGATACATGGCACGTGTAATACTAACAGTACAGTTACAGGAAGAGCTTCACACACCTCACCAAACTTAGGACAGATACCAAGTACTGCTGTTCCTTATGGTAAAGAGTGCAGAGAATTGTTTACTGTTCCTGAAGGATACAAGTTAGTTGGTATAGATATTTCAGGTCTTGAAGTACGTATGCTGGCACACTTCATGTCTAAGTATGACAACGGTGCATACACTGATGTTGTTTTAAATGGTGACATACACACAACTACACAAAAACTTGCTGGCTTAGATTCAAGAGATGTAGCTAAAAGATTTTACTATTGTTTCTTATATGGTGGTGGTGTCAAAAAGATTGCACAGGTTATAGATAAGAAAATAAATATTGCTAGTGCTATCAAGAAAAGATTTTTAAATAATTTACCAGCATTAAATAAACTAATAGAGCAAGTACAGGCTGCTTCAGAGCGTGGACATCTTATTGGTTTAGATAAGAGACAAGTAAAAGTACGTTCTGCACATTCAGCTTTAAACACCTTACTACAAAGTGCTGGTGCTATTGTATGTAAACAATGGTTAGTTGAATTTGACAGAGCTGTGAAGAAAATACCTAACGTCCAACAAGTCGTATGGGTACATGACGAGATACAAGTTGAGTGTCTTGAAAAGGATGCACAAACAATCGGAGAATTAGCTGTCGAAGCGATAGAACGAACAGGCAAACACTTCAATCTACGTATCCCATTAACAGGGGAATTTAACATAGGAAATAATTGGAGTGAAACACATTGACCAAAGCAAATAAAAAATTCGACATTGATTTAAAGTATGGACAAGAACGTGAGCAACGTATTGTTTCAATACTCGACACTGATAAATCTAAAATAGAAGTAAAAACAGAACGTGATTGGTGGTTTAAGACTGGTAACATTGCTATTGAAATTGAATCTAATGGCAAGCCGTCAGGTATCATGGCAACTGAATCAGATTACTGGGTGCACATTCTTGCACAAGGTAAAGATGATTATTGCAGATTAATTTTTGATACTGACACTGTTCGTAAACTTGCTGAGACTTACAAACATACATTAAAAAATGGTGGTGACGGCTGGCGTACAAAATTTGTACTCGTACCTTTATCAGAATTATTTGATAAAAAAAATTTACACTAACTAATACGGAAGAGGAACTTATGCCTAGAAGAATACTTATAGACGGTGACATATATGCTTATCGCACTGCAATACAGAATGAAGTTGCAACTGATTGGGGTGAAGATTTTTGGACGCTTCATGCTGACGCTATGCAATCTAAAAGATTGTTGGATGATACCATTGAAGAGATAAAAAATAATTTAGGTGGTGATGAAGTTGTTGTTGCACTAACTGACTCTAAGAATTTTCGTAAAGATGTTCTACCCAGTTATAAAAGCAATCGTAAAAATCTTCGCAAGCCCATGATTTTATCTGAGTTGCGACAGCATTTAATTGATAATCATAATACTGTTATCTATCCAAACTTAGAAGCAGATGATGTTTTAGGTATCCTTGCTACTACACCACACGAAGACAATGAAGATATTATTGTTTCAGTTGATAAAGACTTAAGACAAATACCCACACGTGTCAGCCCTGACGGTAAAGATGTTTGGTCTGTGAGTAAGCAAGAAGGTGACTACTGGTTTATGATACAAGCTTTAACTGGTGATGCTACAGACGGCTACACTGGTTTACCTAAAGTTGGTATTAAAACTGCTGAAAAAATTCTTGGA
>JGI24003J15210_10000960_pt1 | contig 12508 bp, 7 predicted proteins | sample LinPmetageLP28_FD_15210 | JGI IMG/M metagenome (IMG submission 15210)
AGAATCTCTTATCAAAGAACTTGAAGAAGAGGCTTATGCTAATCGCCCAGAGACCGTAGGTGATTACAAGTTGCCAGACGTTATTGATGAGTCATTAGCTGTAGACAATCAATTACTTCAATGGTGGGCAAATCATGCATTTGAGAATGGCTTTGGTCAAGATGAGTTTGAGCAAGGCATTCAACTTTACGCTGAATCAAACAATGCTAATGCGCCTGATTATGATGCTATTGTTGAAGAAGAAATGGGCAAGCTTGGTGATAATGCAACGGCTAGAACAGAAGCTGTGGGATTGTTTGCTAATAAGTTTTTTCCAACAGAGCAACTTTCAGCTATCGAACGCATGTGTGAAACTGCTGAAGGTGTACTAGCTCTTGAGCATATTATGGAAAACATGAAAGAAGGTGGGCCAGCTACAGCAAGTACACCTGTGCATCAGATCTCAGAGTCCGAGCTAAAGTCTATGATGATGGATGATCGTTATCATAACCCAACAAAGCGTGATCCTGATTTTGTAAAACAAGTGCAAGACGGATTTCAAAAACTTTATGGATAAAGAACTAATGCGTATTGGTCGGCTTTCTTTGACTAAAAGCAAGCCGGAACATGCAGAAGCTATTTGCGATTCGCTTAGATTTAATGACCAAAGAGAGTGTATGATATATGGCGCAACTCCACTAGAGGCTCTCACAGAACCTTTAGTTATATCTGGTGCTAAAACATTTACTTTAAAACTAGACAATAATCCTATTGCTATGACAGGAAATGTGCCTATTGATGAAGATCATGGACGCATATGGATGCTTGGCACTGGAGGCATTAACAAAAACTTTCGCCCATTCTTGCGCGGTTGCAAGCCTGTTATTGATCTGCTTCAAGAAGGCTATCTTTCATTAGAAAATTATGTGCCTATAGACCATCACGAAACAATAATGTGGCTTTCATGGTGTGGATTTGTGTTTGATGAAAGCACTTATGAGATGTGTGGGCATAGCATGATGCGTTTTGTGCGTTGCGTTAATGAAAAAAATAATGTCTATTATCTTGATAAACGGCCTGTAATACACTGAGCGACCCGCAAGGACAATTGCTATGATGCTGTTAAGCAGATAACCGCAGAGAATGTAACTTAACAACCTTAAAGAGAAGGACTGTAAAATGGCGAATACAATTGATACCGCCTTTATCAAACAGTTTGAATCAGAGGTTCACATGGCTTATCAGCGCATGGGTTCTAAATTGCGGAACACTGTACGCACAGTAAGCAATGTGGCCGGATCAGTAGTACGATTTCAAAAAATCGGTGCTGGCTCTGCTTCAACTAAATCACGCAACGGTATGGTAACTCCTATGGAGTTGGCGCATACAACCGTAGAAGCAACAATGTCTGACTTCTATGCTGCCGAGTATATCGACAAGCTGGACGAACTGAAGACAAACATTGATGAGCGTCAAGCTGTAGCTAAGTCTGCTGCTGCTGCTCTAGGTCGTAAGACTGATGAAATCCTTATTACAGCAATGGACGCTGGTGCTAACTCAACACAGATTAGCGCAACTGGTGCAGCCGTTACTAAGGCAAATCTTCTGACTGTCTTTGAGACTTTTGGTTCCGCTAACATTCCAGAAGATGGTGGACGCTACATTGCAATGCACCCAGCAGGTTATGCTGACTTGTTTGCAATCAATGAGTTTGCATCTTCAGACTTTGTTGGTGAGCAAAATCTACCATTCGCTGGTGGAATGACCATGAAGGAATTTCTTGGCTTCAAGATTTTCTCTACATCTGCTGTAACTGGTGGCAAGAACATGTGCTACCACACATCGGCTGTAGGACTTGGCATTACCGCTGATGTTTCAACTGAGTTAAACTACGTTCCTGAGAAGGTAGCACATCTAGCGACATCAATGATGTCTATGGGTTCTGCTGTCATTGATGACAACGGCGTTTACGAACTCCTAGATAATAACTAGAAAGGGGATTNGACATGGCATACGCAGCATCTGGTCTTAATCGTCTTGCAGGAGCATCAAATGGCAATCTCTGGTGGTACTCTACCGCTGATGCTATTGCTACTGTAAACAGTGCTGGTTATTTTAATGAGGCAGCGAACATGCTTGCAGTTCGTGACGTTATTATAGTATCCGATACAAACGCACCAACAACGAGTTTTGTTAGTGTGCTTTCTAATACTGGTTCAGTTGTAGATGTGTCTGATGGCACAGCTATAGCCGAAACAGACTCAGACTAAAGGAGTAGGGGAGGTTAAGGTATTAACTTACCTCCCCTAACCACACATGGCTTTAGTTAGTACCACTGCTGATTCAGCAATAGATATATCAAGTCGAGCTTTAATTCTTATTGGCGCAAGTCCAATTACTTCATTTGAAGAGTCAAGCACTGAAGCATTGGTTGCAGTGACTATGTATGAAGATGTTGCTAGGGCTGCGCTTGTTAATTCGCGGTGGCGTTTTGCTACAAATCAATCCGTTTTAAATCTTCTTAGCGATAAGCCTACTGGCAGATACAATAATGCGTACCAGCTTCCAAGTGATTCTTTAATGGTTCACGCGGTTACATGTAACGATAACCCAATTGAATATCAAATATATGGATCAAAGGTTTTTGCAGACACATCTGTAGCAGATTCAATTATTGCAGATTACACCTTTAGGGTTAATGAAGAACAATGGCCTTCTTATTTTACATTAGCTGTTGAGTATGCGCTTGCTGTTATTTTTGCGACATCTATTGCTAGAGACTCTACATTAGCTGGCGTTATGCAAGCCCAAGCAGAACGCGCAATGGCAAAGGCCCGCAGTCTTGACTCGCAGCAACAGACTGCAAGAAAGCTTTTCACTTCAAGGTTTAGTGTTGAAAGGCGTAGCTAATGCCTAGAATCCGAGTGCCTATTACAAACTTTCAGTTTGGTGAAATTAGCCCATCATTAACATCAAGAACTGATACTAAGATTTACAACGCTTCTGCTAAAAAGGTTGAGAATTTCTTTTTGCGTAATGAAGGTGGTTTGCTTAGACGTTTCGGAACAGAACGTATTTATGAATTTGACACAACGGTTGACACTTCAAAAACTCAACAATGTCGTTTAGTGCCGTTTATATTCTCTGATGATGAGCGATATATAGTTTCTTTTGAAAACGCAAAGATTAGGGTATTTATAATAAGCCCTTCCACTGGTGCCGTTTCTTTAACGCAAACAATAACACAAGATGTTAATAGTGCGGCTGTTCCATTTAGCGACAGCATTATAACTGATTTAACTTTTGCTCAATCTGGTGATGTAATGTTTATTGCTCATCAAACTTTTATGATACGCATGCTTGTACGCACAAGCCTTACTGCATTTGAACTTAGAACATTTAATTTTGATAGCCGTATTGACCAAGTTGGCACATATCAACCCTACAAATCTTTTCATAGCGCAAGCACAACTCTTGATCCTTCTGCAACAACAGGAAATGGTATAACCCTTACAACAAGTGCCGCTTACTTTGTTGCTGGACATGTTGGAACAACAATTAGGTATCATGAAAATGAAATAGAAATTACCGCTATAACTTCATCTACTGTAGCCACTGGCAATGTTCGTGATAAACTTATAGCGCACTTGGATACTGATGCTCTTGAGACTACAGATGGAACCGCTGATGTAAAGGTAACTTTCCCACTGCATGGTCTTACTGTTAATGATAGCGTTACTATTAGTGCTGCTGGTGCTGTTGGTGGAATTGCTGCCAATCAATTAAATGGCGCACGAACAATTAATGAAGTCATTGATAAAAATGTGTTTGTTATTACTGCTGGGCAGAATGCTAATGCTTCTGTTATTGGTGGAGGTAGCCCAAAGGTTGAGACACACGCACCTACAACCCAATGGGATGAGCAGTCATATAGTGCTTATAGAGGGTATCCAGCGGCAGTAGCTTTTCATGAAAACCGTTTATGGCTTGGGGGAACTATTGCTCAACCAGATGCTATCTGGGCTAGCAGAACTGGATTTTATTTTGATTTTGATGTTGGTGATGGTGAAGATGATGATTCACTTGACCTTACTGCTAGCATTGGTGAGATCAATACAATAAGACACATTGTATCTAACCGTGATTTGCAAATTTTTACCAGCACATCTGAATCATATATTCCCGCATTTGTTGAAGAATCTATTACGCCAACTAATGCACAGATTAAACGTCAGACACCTTATGGATCAAGCCATGTAAGGCCGCAAGTTTTTGATGGGGCAACATTGTTTGTTCAAAAAACAGGTTCTGTTGTGCGTGAATATATTTATTCTGATTCTGAAGCTGCTTATGTTGCTACAGGCATTAGCACTCTATCACCGCATTTAATTAAAGAGCCTGTTCAAATGAGCATATTAACTGGCGCAATTAATCGTCCAGAGTCATATGCCTTTGTTTTAAATAAAGACGGAAGCGTAGCTTTATTTAATTCTAATCGAGCCGAACAACGCGCTGGCTGGTCAGAGTTTACAACTCAAGGCAAATTTCATTCTGTGTGCGTTATTGATGATCGTGTATTCTTTGTAATGCAACACGACAAAGGTGATGGCACTCAGAAATTAATTCTTTCTGAAATGGATGAGCAATATAATTTAGATTTTTCAGATAAGTTTACAGGCTCTGCTGGTGTTTTTAATGTGTCTAGTCACTTTGCTAATGGCGCAGTAGTAGATGTAATTAACGGAACTGATTACCTTGGCAAGTTTACAGTCGCTGGTGGCAATGTAAATGTATCTGCGGTTCAAGAAATAACATCTGCTGAAATTGGCTACTCATTCAACGTAGAGGCAGAAACACTACCTGTTGATGCTCAAGTAGTCGGAGGGCCACTCACAGGGCAACCTAGAGCGATTAACAGGGTAATATTAGATTTAAATGACACTCTTTCTGTTTCTGTTAACGGAAACGGTCTTGTTATTCGTCAAGTAACAGATGATTTTAGCACTGATAGACAGGCGGTAAGTGGTAAAAAAGAATTTAGATTGCTTGGTTATAGTGATGATCCAACAGTTAAGATTACACAAACATCACCATTGTCATTACAAGTAAACGGTATAATAGCAGAGGTAGCATTCTAATGCTTGGTCTTCAAATAGCAGGTACATTATTGTCAGCAGCCTCTGCCATTCAAGGGGGGAAGGCTGCTGCTCAAGAAGCGGCGTTTAATCGCTACCAACTACAGCTTCAAGCTAGACAAACTAAAATTGAGGCAACGCAAAGGTCTAATCAACGATTGCGTGAACTTGCTAGCGCACAATCTAGCAACCTAGCTTTTATGGGATTGTTAAATAGAGACCCAAATGATCGTTCGTTAAAAGCTTTTATGGATCGGCAAAAGGAAATTGCCTACAAAGACTCTGATGAAATTCAATCTATGGGCATGATGAAAGCATCTCAACAAATTATGTCTGCAAACATGCAAGCAGTAAAAGCAAANAATGCTTTGCAAGCTGGTTATCTTGGTGCTGCTAGCTCTATAGTTAGTGGTCTTTATCGCTACCAACANATTAAATAGGTGTTAAAGTGGCAGTAATTAAACAAAAAAGAACAACCTTTGCTTCTAATATTGGTGTGGTTCGCGCAGATACAGGTGCTGCTGATGTATGGCGTGGTGTTGGCAAGATTGCTGACAATCTTATTCAAGGTTCATTTAATCAACTTAAACAAGAAGCATTAACAAAAGGTGCTGACGCAGCGCAAACTGCTTCTTTAAGGTCTATAAATCCAGAAACAGGAAAGCCGGAATTAGTTTCATCTATTTCTGCTCCAGAAGGCTTTGGCTCTGTAGCGCAGAATGCTTACAATCAAGTAATTGAAAAGCGTTATGTTAATGCAATTGAACAAGACTTTAAAACAAAAGCAGCAGAGCTAGCCTTAAAATATAAATACAATCAAGACAGTGTTAGTTTGTTTGAAAATGAGTTTGCTGATTTTATTGAGCAAACCACAAAAAACACTGTTTCAAAATTTCAAGGCACTGCCAAACAAATAGGCAGCGGATTGCTTGCTTCTAATAAATTAAATCTTATGGAACAGGATTTAGTTCGTAATAGAATTATTTTGTCTGATAATTTTAATTTAGCTCATAAAAATAATCTTTCTGATTTAGAAGCTATGCATAGTAGTCCAGAAATTAATATGCAAAAAGATGCTCTTAAATTAGAGCTTGGCAGTTTGAAAGATTTAGAAAATTTCTTTTTAGCTTTTCCAGATCAAATGAATGCTGCTGAAAAAACTAAATTTCAAACTGAAATATTTCAAGCAAGGACTGCTGGAGCTTTAAATAGAATTGGCAATTTTGTTTTAAATGACAAAGATTTAAATTCTCAAACTTTAAATGATGTAAGGCTTGTTTTGTCAAGCAATGGAGTTGGCTTAGAAGCTTTGCCAGAAGGGATTAAGGGCATTGTTTCAAGCTTAGTAAATGCTAAAGTTTTAACTAATTTTTCTGGGTCAGAAGATGTAAAGCCTGTAAGTATATTCCAAGATGTTAAAAAGTTTGCAGACACAACTTTAGCTAGCATTCAAAACAAGCTTGTTAGTAGAGAAAACGCTAAGATAGTATCTGAAACCAAAGACGACAGAGATCAAACTGAAAAGGATTTGGTTTTTCAAAATGAATCTCTTTTTGGATTAACTGAAGCAAGGCAAACGGCTGACAGAAATATTTCTGATAAAATATTAAATTCAGATATTGATGGTGCAATTGCTGAATTTGAATCTTACTCAAGAAAAACCACTGCTTTAAGCGATCCATCTTTAGGTAGGGCTGCAATTAATGTAACTACCGCACAATCGTCTATTCAAAACTTGCGTCAATCTCTTCTTACTTCTCTTCTTGATGTTGCCACTTCTGGCTTAACAGCAAGACAGTCTGAAGACTTAACGCAATACATAGACACTGGTGGGAAATATGGCGACGTTTCGGATAGTGCAAAACCATTAGCTGATAAAATTATTGATACGATGGATATTGGTGCTGATCGTAAAGAATTAGCTAGATATGGAAACGCTATCAATGTTGATAAAGCTAGGGTAGAGAAGGCTAACGCTGCAACTAACTCAACTATAAAAGCACAGAACCAAATTAAAAATAGGCAAGGTAGCAGCACAGACGCTAAACAGACTGAGGTTATGGACGATGCTATTATTAACACAATAGGACAGGGAAACGAGCAGTTTTTTCTTACATCTGAGGCTGTTGAAAGTAGAGATGTTTGGGGCAGAAGTATAATAAACGCAAATGTTTTGCCTGATTCTTTACAAAGCTATATGAAAAATGTTTATAGCGGTGCAAAAATGCCTGAAAAAGAGATGCAAAACTTAATGGTTCTTTATGACAAGTTTAGTCGGGTGTTAAAAGAAGATGGCAGTAAAGCTGCTGTAAACATGTGGGCTAATTCTACTTTAACTAATAAAGAAAATGCATTTTTCCAAACTGTTTTAGCTGTTACAAAGTTTCAAGGTTATGAGAATTTGCCTCTAGTTATGGGAGAAATACGCGCACAGTATGATAATAAAGATTCTCTGGCTATAAAAATAGAAGCAATGTTCCCAGATGGGCTTAACGATTTTCTTGTTAAACAAACAACAGATGAAAAATTTTTTGGCACAGATACAGTTAATCCTAATATTGCCAAAGATTTGCTACCATATGTTGAGTATTTAGTAGCAGGTAATGCTGGCAAAGATACGATTGAAACTTTAACAACAGCATTCTTTAAAGATTTGTATCCAGAAACTGAAGGTGTTGTTCAAGATTTTGAATTTGGAAACGTAAACAGATCGCGCCAAGCATTGTCTGCTGTATTCCCTAATAAGGATGATAGAATAGAGGTTGTTGGTTTTTTAAACAGATTAATATCTGACAAATATGGGATGCCTAATAAACGTTTTCATCTAACAAAATATGATTCTGACATTGTAGAAGGCCAAGGGCTTGTTGATTTACCTCCACAAGATAGATTGGTTTTAATGCCATTACAAGGCAGTGGAACTCCTATTGATAGCATGAGATACATGGTTGTAGAGCGTAGGTCTAATGGCATAATGGTTCCTTTTATAGCACCTGTAAGGGGTAGCTCTCCACAAGAAGTAAACGTTCCACAGCAAGTTATAATTGATGTAGCGCAGTTAAAAAGTGCTGTAGACTCAGACTTGCCAGAGCCTATTGATCCAAAACTGCTTGCTAAATTAGCCGCACAAAGAGCGTCAGGTAAGGTGGCAAAGCCAAAAAGCAGTGTTTCATTTTCATCTACACCAACAAAACCTTTAAGTCTTAAAGAGTTAAAAGAATTAGAGGCATCACAAAAAAATAAATGACAACTATATATAACAATGCTGGAAACATTCGCGCTGGTCAGGGTTATGCTGGTGAAACAGGTGAGTTTTACTATGATGCTAATGGTCAGCCATATGTAATATTTGACTCTCCAGAGATGGGTTTAAGAGCTTTGTTTGTTGATTTAAGATCAAAGTTAAATGAGTTTAATGGTGACATTGCTCAGATGATTACTAAGTATGCTCCACCATCTGATAACAACCCTACAGATAATTACATTAAATTTATTCAAGATAGAGTTGGCAGTGACAAAGCCGCAATAGATGACCTACCTAAAATTGTTTCTGGTGTTATTGACTTTGAAAACACATCTGAGATTGCCAGTTACTATAATAAACCAGAGCTACTGAACACAGCATTTAAGCTTTCTGCTGTTAATATGCCACAATCAACTAGACTTTCTCAAGCTTATGATCTTGCTAGCATATCAAGGCCAGTTGAATCACCATTAAATCAGTTATCTAATCAAGAGCTTGTAAGCGTGGCTCAAGAAAAAATTGATAAGTTTAGTTTGCCAGATAAAAGTGAGAGAGAGCCTGTTATTAATGCGGTAACACCAGAGCCAACTAAATCTGAACTAGCAACAGTTAAAGAAGTTAGGCCAGAAGGCCGATTAAAAAGAACTCCAGATCAAATCTACATGGAAGCTGCTGCAAAAACTATTGATCCATTTACGCACAACATTAGATTTTATGAAGAAGCTCAAGCAAAAGATGACGACCCATCAATAGGAGAATCTTTTGCCGCTTCTATTGGTTATACTTACGCTCCTATTATTGAGCATATGAAAAATAAAATTAATCATGGGGATGTTGTAGATAAAGATTACAATCCCTTAGAGGACATGAAGGGCTATGAAGAGTTCGGTAACGACTTGGTTCTAGCTCAAAACGCATTGCACATGCAGGATTTAAAAAGAGGCATTGATGAAAATCTTGCGCGTAGGCGCACACTTTCTAACACAGGTTTCTTTACTCATCTGTTTGTTGGGTTGGCTGACCCTATTAACCTTGTTGCGCTACCCTTTGGTGGCCCTGCTGTTGGTGTTTTTCGTTCTGGTTTAAGAGTTGGCTCTGGTGTAGCTGCTTTACAAGTTGGGCAAGAAGCTCTTCGCGCACCATTTGACCCTCTTAATACTGCCACTGAATCATTCATCAATGTTGGCACAGCTTTTGTTGCTGGCAACTTGTTGGGTGGTGCTATTGCAGTACCAGCTACACGCAGAGCTAAAGCTTATAAGGCAACAGAAGAAGCTGCTGGCAATCAGCAACTTAGCCTAGCACCTAGCATTGATTCCAGAAAACTAGAACCAACACCAGAGCGTCCATTTTCTCAAGTAACAGATCAAGATGTACAAGCTGTAGTAAGTGATGGGCCTAGAACAATACTAAGACTTAGACAGATGGCTGATGAAGCTGAGTCTAAGTTAAATGCAGAAAGACCTAATCTTTCTGAGTCTGAGATTGTTGATCTTGAAAACATTATAAAAAACAACAGAGATGCTGCTAATAAAGCAGATAACGATTACAATTTATTAAAAGCAGAGCAAGAAAAAAGACTAGAGTTAGGTGAAAGAAATTTTACAAGCGAAGATCAGAGCCTGCCTAAAAATTTATTTACAGATAGTTGGGCTTTTAAATTTGTAACAACGCCTATGAAACGTGTTTTGCAAAATCCAAATGCTCCAGCACTAGCTAAAGAAGTAATACTAGGTATAGCTGGTGACTCAGGCATACTGCTTAATTTGCACAAGAGAGGTTTTACTCTTGGCCCATCTGTTTATCAAAAGGCTGCTATGCGTGATGGTGAGTGGGTATCTGTCTATGACGATCTGAGGGGTCTGTATGGCGAAGAATACGGCACAGGCAAACAAACTATACTTGATTACAATACTGGAGATGTAGCAGCAAAAATTGGTGCAAAGATTACAGAAGACACTACAAATGTTAGCGGTATTACTAACAAGATTGCAGCTAAAATTAAAGCGCAGCCAGCACAAAANACATTTNTTGAGTGGATGACTGATGTAAACATTAAGCGCATGAAAGGTGAAGCCCCAGCTTCTAAAGCTGAAGCTACAGCTATGAGTCGTATTGATGAATACTACGCTCAGTGGGAAAAAAGATTAAAAGGCAGCGGTGTTATTGGCAGCACAGAATATTACAAGGGTCACTTGCCAAGGCTTGAGGCTGATTTGCTTTCTGTTGAAAACGCTATAGCCAAGCTTGAAGGAAAGGCTGTTTCAGAATTAAAGATAAGAGAAATTAATTTATTAAAATTAAAAGCTAACAAATTAAAAGATCAAATAGATGATGCTAATTTTCACATAGAGAACACAAGCAAAGCTTTGAGCATGCCAGCTAATGAAGATGTATTTAATCCTCGTTACTGGAATCAAGCTTATATTTTAAAAGATGGAAACAGAGACAGATTAAAAGCTATTTTGTCTTCTTGGTATCAAGCAAACCCATATATATACAAAGCTAAAATTAATTCTGTAACAGGAAAACAAGCTGGATGGGAGCGAGTAGAGTTAGACTCTAGCATTACAGCTACAAACAAGCGTGCTGATAATACTATTGATGAAATACTAGGGATTAAAGACCCAACAGATGTTAATGCTCAATACTTTGGTCATGGCAGATCAAAACATTTTAAACATCGCGGCATAGATATTCCAAACAAACTTGTTGTTGAGTTTATTGAAACTAATCCTGTTAATGTTATGAAGACATACACAGCTAAAGTTGCGCCTCAGTATGAGTTTATGAACAAGTTTAACAAAAGCATTGATGATTTGTTGGATGATGTAGAGCTTGGCATGCTTGCTGATGGCAAGATGAGTGGGAGTGAAATTAATGCTACGTTAAGAGACATACGTCATTTAAACGATAGAGTGCATGGCACAGTTATTCGTGAGCCAGATGCCTTAAACTATAAATCAGCTATAATATTAAAAGACTTAGCCATGTTAAATTACCTTGGTTCTGCTGGATTTTCTACGCTTCCAGACTTTGCTAAGATAATGATGGAACATGAGATGGGTACTGTATGGAAGTCTCTATTTGGTGTTATGAGCGACAACAGAGTTCGTATGAGTTCTGCTGAAGGACGCATTGCTGGTGAGATTATCGATATCCTAAAGGGTGACGCTCACATGCGCTTTACTGAGAACATGAAAAACAATCCATTAAATGATGGGTTTATGTCTAAAGTTCGCACTGGTTTCTTTATGCTTAATGGCGTTGCGCCAATGACTACTATCTTTAAAAAGATGGATGCCATTGCTAGAGGGCATACGTTAATTGATTACTCTATAAAATTAACTCAAGGCAAAGCAAGCTCAATGGAAGTAGCTTATTTAGCTAGATACAACATTGGTCTAGCTGAGGCTACTGCTATATCTAAAGCACCTTGGGAGCGTACAGAAGCTGGATTAATACTACCTAACTCAAGAGCGTGGGAAAATGCTATTGAGTTGCCAGAAACAACAGCAATTATAACTATAGGCGAAGGCAAGAAAATTGGAGACAGATATGTTCCAGCTTTCTTTAATGAAAAAAGCAATACAATTACTATAGATAAAACTTTTATATTAGATGACTTTAAGAACAAGCCTTGGACATCTCCAAAGCTTGATGGTGTAAAAGCACTACCAGAAAATCAATTTAAGAACCCAGAAGAATGGTATAATTTTGTTTTAACCCATGAAATTATGCACACAAAATTTAGACCAAAAAAGAATGAGCCTACATCTGCATACGAAAACAGAATCAATCAACTTGCTTTGTCTGAATTATCAAAACGCAAACAGATAAGCATGGATACTGTAGAAAATTTTCGTACTGCTATGAACTCAGGCATTATGAACACTGTTTTAATGGGTACACCAGCAGATAAACCTATTGCAGTTGATGGTGTATTTTATGTGCCAATGCATGTTGCTAGAAAATTTGGCATGAGTGAAGACAAAAAATTTAAAGGATACGCTAGGATTGAGAATGGTTTGTTAGGCATGCCATTCCAGTTTATGTCTTACAGTTTTGCAGCAGCAAACAAAATTACAGCGTCATTAGCGCAAGGTCAGATAAAAAACAGAACAGTAGCTATAACCGCATCTATGGGATT
>JGI24003J15210_10000965_pt1 | contig 12473 bp, 32 predicted proteins | sample LinPmetageLP28_FD_15210 | JGI IMG/M metagenome (IMG submission 15210)
AGTTTTTAAATCCAGTTGTACGTTAGTGTCTTCACCAATTTTTGTTGCCATCTTGTATCTATTTTTTATTTCCTGTTTTCTTTTTTTTTATTCTTAGTTTTATTCTTGCTATTCTAGCTTCTTGCCTGAAATTTTCTTCTCTTTTTTCTCTACGAGCAGTTTTTCTTTTATTTGGTTTTCTACTGATTCCTATTCCTGTTAATGTTTGTGTAGATGTGTTAGCTGGAATTGAACCACCTCTTCTTTTAATTTTTCTTGCAGCTGCTTTAGGAGTTATTTTTCTTTTAACAACCTTCCCACTACTTTTTGTTTTAGTAAGTGTTACTGTACGTTTCTTTTTTTCTGGCATAATATTATTTTTATCTGTTTCGGCCTTGGCCTCTATATTTATTTTTATATCCGCTTTGNCCTTTAGAAGCATTCTTTGAATGAACTCCAGGACGTTTACTTGATTTTGAAATATAATTAGAACTGTTTAAAGTCGCCATTAATATTTAGACTTAACTTTCTTTCCAGTTTTTTTTGCATGTTTTTTAGCTGCTTCTTTTCCTTTTGCTGTATAGCTAAATTTTTTCTTTCCTACTCTTGGCATAATTTATTTTTTTAATTTACTTGCTTGATTACTCACAAAGTTAGCAGCTTGCTGATAACCTTTAGTAACTTTTTTAGATACCTTTTTTTTAAATTCTTCTCGTTTTTTTATTTTACAAGCTTTTATTAGCGATTTTTGCTTAGAGGTTGCTTTACTTAAAGAACCGTCTTTTCCCATTATTGATACTCTACACCTTTCACTCATAATTTTTTATTTACTATTTTTACAAATATACAAATTTATTAAAATGAAATCTAAGGGAGTCTACAAGCGTAAGCCTACAACAAGGCGTACACCAACGCATGATTATTTAAAGTACTGGAGAGTTATAAGATACTGGGTAAAAGCTAAATATGGGTTGTCTACTCCAGATTTAGAGATGTTACTGTTTTTATATAGCGAACAAATGTTTAATAAAACGCAATTTAAGAGGTTTGAAGAGGTAATGAGCTGGGATATAAAAAGATTTAGCCGTTTATTAAGAGATGATTGGATACATGTGTGGAGAAAACGCCAGGGTAATGAAGCAACGCTGTATGAATTAACATATAAAGCTAAAAGAATCGTAACATTAGTCTATAAAAAACTAAATGGCGAAGAAATTGCAGAAACTGCGCACGCTAATCCTTTATTCCGCAATGACGCTTCGTATATGGACAAGGTATATCGTAACAGTATTGTCGATATGAATGATTTTATAAAACAACAACGACATCTCTTTCAAGAATAATCGTATAAGGTACATCGTTGATAAGCATACTGTGTCCAGCGTTTTTATCGTAGTATATTAAGTTGTTTTCATTAATAACACTAACGTCACTACCAGTTTTTACTACTTCACCTTTGCGATACCTAAATCCTTCTACGTCTGTAGCAGATAATAATAGCCCAGATTCAGTTTTATGTTCTTCTTCTATTGTATTTATAATAATATATTTTCCTATTGGCTTCATTAGTATTGTTGGAGTTTAGGTGTGTGTTTATAGTTTATATTAGGCTTTTGACGATCATCAAGATTCCATTTATTTATAAAATGTCCTTCTAAATCAATAATTGTATAGCCTTGTGACGCTAAAATTTTAATAGCGTTTATTTGCTCCTGTGCTTTGCCAGGTAAAGTATCAGATTTAAATAGCCCTTGCATGTGTTACTATTGCATTAGTAGATAATATGGTTGTTGCTACACTTACAGCATTTATCAATGCATTCTTTGTAACTTTTAATGGATCTATAATTCCCATTTTGTACATGTCGCCCATTACTTCGTTTTTAACATCGTATCCTGCGTGTCTTTCATTAAAGTTTATAAGCTTTACAATCTGTTTATAATCTTTACCTGAATTTATAATGATTTGTTCTAATGGAACTTTAATTGCGTTAGAAATAATTTGACATGCCGTTTCTTTATTACCGTTTTCATCTTCATTGCAATCGTTTATTACTATTGCATGAGCCATATACAAGGCTAATCCTCCGCCAGTAACTATGCCTTCTTGTAAGGCGCTGCGCACAGCGCATACCGAGTCATCGACTCGGTCAAATTTTTCTTTTTGTTCCACATCACTGTTAGCCCCAACGTAAATACAGCCTATTGCCCCGGCTAAACTAGCTATACGCTCATTGATAAAGTCTTTGTCAGCTTTAAATGCTGTAGCCTCCTGCTGAATCTTAAGCTCGTCTATACGCTTAGTAGTCTCTTCACTAACTGTTGCCTGGTTTTTTATTAAAACACTAGAGTTCTTCCCAACTATTATCTTATCTACATGCCCTAGGTCATCTAAATTCAATAAACCAAGGTCATCACCAGTCTTCTCAGAATAATATTTCGCTCCAACCGCAAAGGCTATGTCTTGCATTAGCTCATGACTCTTGTATCCAAACTGTGGAGGAATAATATTACACAGCTTTAAGTTGTTTCTAACAACATTAGCAGCTAGTGTGTTTATTACATTGGTTGCACACGGTGCAATAATTAATAATTTTTTGTTTTGTTGTATGATTGGTTTTAATATATTCTCTATTTGAAGTATATTACTTATCTCCTGGTCACATACCAACACCATCACATCTTCAAGTATACACTCATCCTTACGTTGGTTGTTTAGAAATAAGTTAGAAGTGTATCCACGGTCAATCTTAATCCCGTTAGTCACCTCGGCATACGTCTCATGGTTCATACTCTTCTCAACTGTCACTATCCCATTAACACCAACCTTGTTATAAGCGTCTGCTATGATTGATCCAATCTCTTTGTCATTGTTAGCTGATATTGTAGCTACGTCTAGTAGCCTGGACTTAGTAATTTTCTTAGAGTCTTTTTCAAGAATGTTTATTATATCTTTAGTGTAATTGTTTATATGCTTTATAACCTCAGTGACGTTATGATTATTAGATAAACGCTTCTCTCCTTCATTAACTATAGCTTCAGTCAGAACGATTGCAGTAGTTGTACCATCACCAGCAGATTGAGCCGTACGGGTTGCCGCATCCTTCATCATTTGTATTGCTAAGTTTTCAATAGGATCATCTAAGAAGATTGAGTTAGCTACAGTTACCCCATCCTTAGTGACAGTTATACCGGCTATGTGATCAGGTGACTCTATTAGAACGGTACGGCCTCTAGGGCCTAAGGTACTCTTGACTGCTTTGGAAATTTTAGTTATTCCTGAAATAAGTTTTGAGCGACCTTCGTTATCAAACGTTAAGTCTTTTGGGATATATGATTGTTTCATTAAAATAAATTTGATTTAAAACAAATATAGTAATTATTTGTATTAATATTAAGCATCACGAAAATTAAGTCTGTGACGATTTCAAAGCGCTATATAGATATATATATTTTTTTATTTTTTTTATTTTTTTACTATAGTATAATAGGTTTTTTTTCGTCATAATCGTCATTTTTATATAATATAGTAGTTAAAGTATTGATTATTAAGTGTTTAGTTTGTGACGTTTTTTGTGACGTTTTTTTTTTCTTGTGACGATAATCGTCATTTTAGTATACAATTTAGGGTTGCCTAAAAAAATATACTATGCGTGCATAATAAATTATAAAAAATACGATTTAACATAATGTAAAAATCGTCACAAAAAAAAGAGCTCAATTAAGAGCCCTTTCCAAATCAACAATCAAAATAGAACGAATCTATACGGTTAGTATTTCAACTGATTAAATATTCCTTTGCGATTCTCAGCAACCTGTATACCTTCAGCGATACTATTNATTTTTCTATCATTATCAACAGCTCTTTTCATATTAGCTGCTNNTTGAATTCCAGTCATTCCATCAGGACGATCATTGATTAGTCTACCATCCTTGATGAATAAACCGTCGACGTAATTATCTTTTGACATAAGTTTTTTATTTAGTGTAAATATAGTGAAAATATTTTTGTGTGTTCAGATATATAGAGGTTGAGGGTAATAGTACATTATACGCAAGCATCCCCCAAAAAGAAAAACAATTTTTTTTTAAAGCCGATTAATTTATTTGGTTTTTTCTTTCCAAATTTTTTAGCTTTTAGTATGGCACCATAGCCACCACCAGACCACCACGCCCCCTGCCCCCTTGCCCCCTTTACGCCCTCGTTACATCTCGCACCCTTTCACACGTTCGAGCCTTCCCCTTTATAACCCCACGACACGACACACACACAAACAAAACAACATCAAAGCCGGAACACTTAAACAACTGAGCAACAGAATAAAAAGCAAGTTCAGGACATTGAACAAAGTATTCGACCGGCTGGAGATTACCAGCCATTAATAAAATAGTCTAAATATCTTTATTAATTTGTTGCATTTTAATTATTTATTTGTTATATTGCACTATATTAATATTAACCCTTAACCCCTATAATATGAAAAAATTCCAAATTATTTCAATCTCTTTAATTGCTGTCTTTGTGATGGGTAGCAGTTACAAGATTTTATTTTCAATTTTACCAACCATTACTTCATTGAGTCAGGCTTTAATACTTGCTTTTTTAGTCGGCTTCATTTCTTTGTGTTCGCTTGTTTTGTGTTACCTGGTAAAATCATTAATTATTGAAACCTTTAAAAAATAATATTATGTATAAATTAAACTCAAAAAAATTTACTGAAAATATGCGTTCTTATTTACTCGATTGTTTCGAGTCTGAAGAAAACATCGAACACCTAACACCAGACCAAAAATTTATCTATATATACAATCGTTTTACGTCTGAATATGTACACCAATATAATTTAATAAAGTACAATTTTAACGAAACTTTAATAATGAAAGAATGGGTATCAGGCTTGGCGATTAATTGCGATTATACTTACTGTAATATTTTACAAACAGCAAAGGAGCTCCATAATTTAGATCCTGAACACCAATTTTCTAAAAAGTTAGAAAATAAAATTTGTGATAATTGGTTTAATTTATTAGCGTTTCATATCATGAAAAATATAAAAATTGCTTTAGAAATTAAAGTAAAACAACAAGAAGATTATAAAAAATTACTTTTAAAAGAAAAAGACTATTGGACTAAAGAATTAAATAATTAAACATGATACATAAAATTTTAAAATCTGAAATTAAAAACCTGTCCTCTAATCCTGAATATTGGGGGACAGAAAAAAACGTAGCTAACGAAAATAAAATTTTCGATTGGTTTTTAAATACTCAAGCAGTCAATCAAGATTGGTTTGATAATAGACTAAAATATAATAGTATTGAACGCTTAAAAGAATTAGAAAAAGAATATTTTATTTTTATGTTCGGCTCTGAATTTCTGGAAAGTAACGACAAAGGAACATTAAAAGAATATTAAAAAACACTTTGGAACCTGTGTAAATACCCAAAAATACTTGGTCGTCTTACACTTGGGAGAGTTCGATTCTCTCCGTGTTTACTAACTTAAATTTAATAAAATGGCAAGATTAACAAAATTAATGAGTTTTCTGTCTGATATAGACGAGGAAATAAAAGAGGAAATTTATAACAGAGAAGAACAAGCAGAAAATAAAACAGATGCTTGGGAAGGCTGGGAAGATTCCGAAAAAGGTCAAGACTACGTTTATAAAACTGAGGCTTTAGACGATTTAAGAGATTTAATTTTTGAAGTAATTGACAAAGCCCAAAAAATAAAAGATAAAGATTATTATTAACTAAAATTAATTTAAATATATATTATGAAAGACACAGAAATTATTTTAAACAACATTACCAAGAAATTATTTGGAGACAAATACACTTTTTCCAAAATGAGTGAAAGAGAGAGGGGAATGGTAAGACAAGAATACCAAGATTTAAAAAAAATCATGAATATTAACGAAGATTTAAAAGTTAAACCAGAGGTTGATTTAATTGACTTTAAAAGTGTTAAAAATGATGGCAACGGAAACCCCCGTTATGTCTGCCACTTTTTAAATTTTGCCGATAATTATGCAAGAGCTTTATTTCTGGCTAATCAAATTGGAGGGAGAAAATTCCATAATAAACAATATGGGGGAGGGATTGTCTTCCAGTCATATAATATTAAAAACTTAGAATCACAAATTTTAAAAATTAAAGAAAATGCATAGACTTGAAAATAATATTTTACACCACGCAAGAAAGCAAAGAGAAAAAAGAAATTTAGAAAAGCCAATTTCAGATCCTACGGACAGAAAGCAAAATTTTATAAACTTTCAGGCTAAACAAATAGAGAAATTAATAAAAGAAAATAGGAGATTAATTCAATTACAAAAAGAAATTAAAAATCCGGTGGGATTTAGCGTAGTCAATGGACAAAGTATTTATTTGCCTGACAAAGATTTAAAAAGTCAAATTGCAGTTTATTCTTTGTGGGTGCTTCAACAATGTGAATATCCTATTGAAGAAATAGAGTGGCTTGTGGATTTAATTTTAAAAGAAAATCCAAACTCTAAAATTGAAATGTTAGACGTTTTAAAAGTACATAAAAACGAATTATGAAATTATTAGAATTATTTAGTGGCAGTCGTAGTATCGGAAAGGTTGCCGAAAAAAAAGGAATGCAAGTTTTTTCTGTTGACAATATTGCTTATCCAAATACAAATTGGGTAGGAGATATTTTAGATTGGGATTATAGACTCAACGAAATGCAAGGGGGAACATTAAAAGAATTATATATTCCAGACGTTATTTGGGCAAGTCCTCCATGCACTGCATTTTCTGTCGCTTGTATTGGTAGAAAGTGGGTGCAAGGAGAAATTTTTACTCCAAAAACAGAAGATGCAAAAGTTGGCATTAAAATCATGGTAAAAACTATGGATATAATTAAATTTTATTTAGAAAAAAATCCTGATTTAATATGGTACATAGAAAATCCGAGGGGCAAAATGAGAAAAGCTCCACAATGGAGTTTAATTAATCATGTTAGACATACTGTTTCATATTGTAAATATGGAGATGTAAGAATGAAACCAACAGATATTTGGACAAACGATTTTAATTGGACTCCCAGAGTAATGTGCAAACCATTTAAATATAATAAAAATGGAGAAGTAATTGATAGACATTGCCATCACGAGCCAAGCCCACGAAGTACACAGCAAGGGGGAACACAGAAATTAAAAGACAATTTTGAAAGGAGTAAAATTCCATCTGAATTGTGTGAGGTCATAATGACATCAGCATACGAAACAATAAATTAAATTATATAACTATGAAAACAGAACAAAGAAAATATTTGGTTTGGATAGGTGGAATAGCAAACGCCTTTAATACATTAGACGAAGCCACAACAGAACAACAATACTGGATAAGTAAAGGTTATACAGACATTCAAATTGAAACAATAAATTAAATTATTAAATATGAAATCAAATACAACTTACAACGTTACACCAGAAAAAGAAACAGAAAAATTTTTAAGTCAAGAAACAAGAGAAAAACTTATTAATACTCTTTTAAATAGTCAAGAGAAATTGACCTATTACCACAATAATAGAAAACTTTTTCCAGACCGAGATTTAAAAAACTTTTTAATGGATCAGGAAGAAGAAAATATTTATAAAATAAAAACAATTTTAATCAACAATAAATTTTAAATATGAATCAATTAGAAATAAAAATTGCTCAATTAGAAAAAGATAGAGCCAAACTTTTAGAGGATAATAGAACTTGTCGACAAAGAAATATTCATTTTCTCAAACAACTAATAAAATACGTTGAAGACCCAAAACATTCTGAAAATGAGTGGTCAGAGGATTTTCTAAGTGAGGGCGAAATGTTGGACATAGTTGTTGAGCAGTTAAAAAAATTCACAGCGATAAGAGAGCGTTTAAACAATCCTAAATTATGAAATTAAAAGTAACAAGTTACAGAGAATTTAATACTCGAAGAGGAGTAGGGTATGAAAGTAAAACAAACATCAAAGGTCTTTCCATTTGGAATGATGGCGATGGTGGTTGCACTTATTTTAGTGGGAATGAACACACTACAAGTGGAAAGATAATTGGGGAATATTCCGAAAAATATAATGAGAATCAAATAGAAGTTTTGATTGATGAATTTCTGGGAATAACACCACAACAAAAAGAAAAAATAGAAAAAGAGTTTAAAGCTAAATTTAATTTATCATGAACGTAAAAGGAACTTATTGTATAACAGAAAGTATGGAACAATATAATCTTGAAATAGATTATCAGTATTACCATAAAGCACAAACTTATGAAAACCCTTTTGAGGATCAATTAGATATAAAAGAAGTGCGTTTAAACGGAATGGATATAACTAAATTTTATTGGGATTATCTTAACGAAGATATGTTTATTGATGTTTATGAGTATGCAGTAGAAAATAGAGTAGAAGATTTTTTAGATGAATTAGATAATCAATATAATAATTAAATTATGAAAATAAAAGATTTAATAAAACAATTACAAGAAGTAGAAAATCAAGATAAATATATTCACTTGTTGGGAAATTTTGAAAATCCTGAAGATGAAGATTGTGATATATTTTTTGAAGATGCTGAAGTCTGGGATGATGGGGACGAAAGCATTACTTTATTTTTAAATTCTTATCCTAAAACTAAATTAAATTAAATAAAATGGCAAAATTTAAATTAAAAGCAATACGAATTCCATGTTTTGACATGGTAGGCGATAAACATTATGGAGATACACCTTATGGAGTATGTCTTGATGTGTATGATTTAAACGATAACTTTATAGAAAATGGAACAGATTGGAGTTATTTTAATACAGAAAAAAAGGCAGAAAAATTCTGCCAGGAATATAACTTAAATAAATAAATCAAATTAAATAAATAGAAATTATGGGAAGATATTACAACGGAGATATAGATGGTAAATTTTGGTTTGCAGTTCAGCCAAGTAATGCCGGAGAAAGATTTGGTGCAAAAGAAATAAGTCCATACTACATTGAATACGAAATTGATAGAGAAGATAGCTACAACGACATTGTAAAAGAATTAGAAAGCATCGAATCCAATGATGCTATAAAAAGAGTAGACGATATGTTTAAGATGTTGCAGTTGCTAAAAGGAAATGGTTACGATGATGACACTCTTAAACAATATGGAGTAAAAGAAAAAGATATTGAGGAATATGCAGATTATGAATTGGGTAAACAGATCAAAAACTGGTTTGATGATAATCCTGATAGAGATGTGTTAAGTTTTCAGGCAGAATTGTAAATTAAATTAAATAAATAAATTATGAAATTAAACAAAGTAACAGGTTTTGGAGGTGGGAGTTTCCATGATGTAACAATCAAAACAACTCCAGGTAAATTAATTGAACTTTTCAATTATTTTAGATTAGATTATTGGGAACAGAATGACGGATCTGATAAAGTGAATTTTGATTTTGAGGCTGTGTTAGACGATGGCACATATTTTTCTCTTTATGATTGGAAAGAATACGAGCCTTTAGATTTAAAATCAAAATATGTGTTTCACATAGGAGGCGAAAGTCCCAACTCCACATTAAAAGCAAGACAAGTTTTATTAAAATTATTAAATAAATAAATTATGAGTAAATATTATAATGCCACGATACAATGGCTCGACACATACGATGTATATGATGATATGATTTTAAAAATAGGGGATATTGAAGATGATGATGATGATATATTTTTTTATTTAGATAGTGAAAAAGAAATAGAGGAATTTCAAAAACAAGGTTCTCACGAATGGATAATATTAAGCATTAATCAAATAAATAATAAATTATGAAAAGAAATACAAAAGATAGAGGTCATGGTTATAAAAAATCATACAACTATGAAGATTCGATTAAAAAATCAAGACAAGAATTAGAAGATGATTTCATCAAGCAATTCACACCATCAAATTTAATAGAGAAAATCTCTTTAACATTTGGCGATAGACATGAGCATATAAGTTTTGATGATTTTATGCCTATGAAAAAACACATGAAAAAATGTGAAGACATTATAATTGAATCCATTAAAAAGAAAAAATCATGAGTTTAATATCTGTTTGTTGTGGAGCCACACCTTATTTAGGAAATACCGATTATGGTAGATGTAGTGATTGCAAAGAGAATTGTGAGTTTGAGATTGATCAAGAACTTGAAGATTGTGATGCTTGTTATGGGCAAGGATATGTTCATAGTAACGATGAAGAAGGGAACGATCAAATCCAAAAATGCGATGAATGTGAGGAGTTTGAATCCGACCAAGATGCAAGGGAATATTATAGAGACATGGGATTCCCAGAATTTTCTTACGAAGAAGAAGTATTCAGAAGGGAGGGGGGTAAAGAATGAGACATATTATAGCAATGTTAGATAACATCTATTTTGAAGTGCAAGAGTATGCGTTAGAATCTGAGGATAAAGAAAAAGTTTTAGAAAAAATAAATGAAGTTCAAAATCAAGTAGAAAATTTGTATGAAAAATAAAAAAAGACAATACCGGAGTAATCAAGGAAGAAGCCCTGAAAAAGAATCAAGAACTTTTAAAGCCATAGATTTTGCTTTAAAACTATTTATAGCTTCTTTAATTTTAACATCAATAATTTATATACTTGGACAATTATGAATTACAGAAAAGATAACATAGAATTAATAGGAAAAGTCCTGGAGCTTGAAGGAGAAATTAAAGAACTAAAAAAAGTTTTAGTAATTTGTGCAAGTGAAAGAGATTTTTATAAAACAAAATTTTCTCAATGTAATGAGTGGGGAGGAGTAGAGGATTACATGGTAAATTCATTAGGAATTAATAATAAAATAAAGTAAATTTACTTTCTATGTATATTATTGATCCAGAATTAGAAGAACTTTATGAAACACAATTTTTGTTTGTTTAGATAGTAAGAAATAGGAGGCGAAAGCCACACTAACTTGCCCTCCTCCCCTCCATGTGAAAACATGGGGGTTTTGGTGGTAAAAAATTAAATTAAATTAAATTATGAAAGTAAAAATCACACAGAGAAGTGTTTATCACAAAATTGCACAAATTGAAATAGATGTTTCAGTACCTAAAGATGCTGAATTTGATGAAATTCAAGAATGGATTATAGATAATGAAGACACATGGATAGACAAAATTGATCATGAATTAAACGAACAAGAATTTGTTTTCGGTAATGGAATGGATGATGGTAATTGGACAGATAGACATGAGGATTCTGAATGGAGAATTGACGCAGTAAGAGAAACAGTGTTAGGTAAAATGCCTACTGGAGGACATTTATAAATAAATAATATGAAAGAAAAAATATTTGACTACTATGCTATATCAATAGCAAATCAATTCAACATTACTTTAGAGGAGATGTTCACGCAAACTAAAGCCAGTCATATAGTAGATGCCAGGCAGTTATTGTATTGGCTATGTATTGAGCGACCAATAAAAAAGAGTTACATTAAAACTTATTTAAAAGAAAATGGATATGAAGTTTCTCATTCTACTTTAGTTTATGGTTATAGACAGGCTAAAAAACTTATTGAATCAGATCCAGACTTTAAATCTATGGTAACAACAATCCAGGAGAATGATAATTGAAGAATTATATTACATTTTTGAAGAAGCTCTAAAGGATAGAAAAGCTATTGAAACTCAAACTAAAAAAGTTCATTCTGTAATTGCAAACGGAGTTAAAATTCAAAAGTTTTCTGATAGAATAGAAATACTAAACATGGGGAAAGGTGGCGATTATTTCCAAGAATGCACACTTGAGGAGTATGATTTCTTTTATGATGAGGGATGGGAAGTTGGATGTTATAAAGTTAAGATTAACAACTGTTTACATAAACTTAAAATAATAGAAGAAAATATTAAAACTGAGGTAAACACCAGGAAGAACGATAAGCATATTCAAAATTTAAAAAATAGAAGAGAAAAAATTCTTCAGAAATATACTATAAATAAAAATAAATTAAATCAAATCAAATCAAATTAAATGAAAGACAAAGTTAAATTATTTAAAGCTATTGCTGATTTTCAGCAAGAAGCTCCAGTATTGCTAAGAGATACTGATGGATATGGTTACAAGTACGTTACTTTTGACCATATCGTTGCACAAATTAAACCTTTATTAAAAAAATTTAATCTTGGGTTTAGTCAAATAGTTGAAGGCACAGGGCTGACTACTATTATATTTCACACAGAGAGTGGAGATAGCATAGAGGGAACTGCTGAAATTCCAGATATAGATATGAAAAGCATGAACAAGTATCAATCTTTTGGTGCCGGAATTACTTATTTTAGAAGATATGCCTTAACATCTATGTTAGGTTTATTATCAGATAAAGACATTGATGCTGATATTTATAGAAAAAATGAAAAGCAAGAGGTTTTAAATCCTGTTGCAGAAAATGTTGTTTTAAAATATTCAGCAGAAAAAGGTAGTAATTGGACTAAAGTTATGGGTTTCATTAGTGCAAACAAAA
>JGI24003J15210_10000970_pt1 | contig 12445 bp, 17 predicted proteins | sample LinPmetageLP28_FD_15210 | JGI IMG/M metagenome (IMG submission 15210)
ATTGCAGTTGCACATGAAGGACACCTAACATTTTTCTCATCATGTAGATTTTCTCTCTTCCTTCTGTGTCTCTTATCGGAGAGTTAATCCATTCTTGATCTAACTCTTGCGAAACTTTTTGTAAGGCTTCAATATATATTGGATCTTCCAATATGCGTTTTGCCTGTTGTCCTCTTTGTATTTCTTTTTCTATTTCCATTTAAAAATTTGGGTTTCCATAATTAAATTTACCTGTTCCTGCTTTTTTTTCTTCTTGAGTATAATTTGCAGGTGTTGATTGATTAAGTCCAAATGCTTCAAAAGGATTAAAACTTGTTGCTCCAGAAGCTACTGCATCAGCTATTACTTGTTCTTGTGTCATTTGTGGAGCTTGGTAATTTCCTTGATTAGAATTATTTTGTTGATCTATTTGATAATTTATTTCACTTGAATCAAATTGTTGATTTCCTGTCATTAATTGATTAGCTGCTTCAGCATTATTTATTATGCCCATTGGTTTTGTTAAATTATAAACTGGCTCTCCTTGTTTATTATTTGTAAAATTATAATTAAGTTCAGCTAATTTTTCTTGCATAAATTTATTTCTTATGTCAGAACTATCTAATCCTAAAAGTTTTAATCCAGATCCAAACATTCCAAAATTCATAGGATTATTTAAAGTATATTGACCATCTTTGCCTGTCATGTAAGCACCTGCACCAGTAAGATAATTTAAAAATTCATAATCATCCATTTTTTTCATATCATCAATAGAGTAATATTCTCTAGGAGGAGCATCTGGATCATCATCTTGTTGTTCATCATAAGCTGATTGACCAAATTGTTCTATTGGCTGACATACACCATCAACTAACATAAAACCTGCCGGACAAGGATCAACTGGTGTGTCTGGTGCAGAATAATCTAGTTGTGGGTTTGGAAAATCTGAACTAGGATCAAGTTCACCTAAACCTTCTTGCACTGTTCGTAGATCATATTGTGGATTACGAAATTTACCTGCTGAATTCACATTAGGACTTGTTGTTAATTTACCATCTAAAAATTCATTTATAATACCTTGTGCTTTTGTGCCTTGCATAAAAGGTGTAAATGTATCTGCCATTAATTCATTCCTTGTTCTAGAATTTTAGAAGCTAATTTTTCTTTTTCTAATTGTGAAACATTTTGCTCTTTAACAACTTGTGTTGCGAGTTTTTGTTCATCTAAATTCATTTTTTGCATTTTAAATTGATTATCAGCTTCTAATTTTCTATTTTTAAAATCCACATCTGCCATAGCCTTTTGTTTTCTCATTTCGATTTCTTGTGCTGCTAATTGCAGAGCCGGATCTTCTTTTTCTTGTTCTGGTTGTTGAGGTGGTTGCTGTGATGGATTGTTAAAGAATTGTGATGCATCTTTGTAACCACTGTTTTGTAAATAATTTTCTAAAGTATTATAAATTGTTTGTGGTGTTACCATTCCCATTCCACCCATACCCATTAATTTTTCTTGGACATTTAAAACTTGTTGTAAAACTTCTAGTCGTTGATCTTGGTTTCCTGTTCCAAGTCCAACTTGTGTTGTGCAATCATAATGATCAGTCCATTGTCGAGGATTCATAGGAATAAATTCACCTCGTAATTTAACTATTCTTTCTTGATCTTGGTACTCGCATACAACAGCAAGTATATTTTCAAATATATCTCTTACTCCATCAGCGAAGGACCTGGCAATTAACTCAATTCTTTGTGTCGAACTGTTCATCATCTGGTTAACAGACTGTGCTGTAGTGTGTGATTTGTTTATTGTGTCTGGATTGAGTCCCATTAATTGATTTGGTACACCAGATCGCTTTTCTTTTAGCTCATCTATTTTTTTCATCATAGATAAACCATCATTTAAGAAGTTTGGAGTTTGTAAAGGAGTGACAGCATTAGGCGATTTCACTCGAACAATGCCACCTGCTCTTGAAGTAAGTAAATCATCTAAGTTTGCTTGACCATCAACAACAACAGTCCTTGCGTTATTCTGAAAATACATATTATCAAGCGTGTTTCTCATGATCGTAGTACTCATCATTTGCACATCAGCTAATAAATCGTACATAGATAGACCAAAAAACCTAAAAGGCATTGGTATCGCCACACACATAGCAAAAGGCAACTTATTTATTTCTTCATTCTCTAAAATTAGGTAATTATTGTAGCCACTACCTCCAACAATGATCTTTCTAAGCTCAGCAATGCCATCACCATCCATATCAACCTTCATATAGCACTCGGTTATCTGAACAACTCGCTGTGAAGAGTCAATATTAGAGATTTCTANATCCATTGAGGGATCATCATAGCTTCTTCTGGTAATTGCCTCTGTNTTAAAGACATCTTGCTCTCCACTAGGCANACTTTCNACATCTTTTCTATTGAAGCCCATATCNATAAGCTCGGATACTGTTTTTGTCACTCGGTGTGCAATAAAATTACAATCTTTTAAACTTTTTGCTCTAGAGGACACCAGGATTTCTTCTGGTGGCACAGGATCAATCTGACATCTGCCATATTCTTTTGTGCGTCTTAGCTCTACATCATAAAAAGTACCATCCTCTTCGGATATTTCTTCTACTTTTAATAACTCTATCTCATCATCTATTAATAATGTTTGGTATTGGGTCTCATCTAAGTGTTTGTAAGACTCTTTTTTTTGTTTTTTTGATTTCTTCCAATAGACTTTGCAAAAACCATTCTTTTGAAGGAGTGCAGTCTTAAACATGGAGTGCAAAATATTAAAACCTTCATTGTCTCTATTAAAAATAAAGTTGCAGTAGTCAGTTATTTGCTCTGCATAAGGCACATCTTCAGCTTGTTGAGGGTCAAAGTTAACCATCTTGTCTGATTGCGTAAACATACGCATTAGACTTGGCAACATAGACTCAACAACCTCTAGTATGTCTTGTGATACTACACTTGATCTACCCTCTACCTCATTACCTAGAGGCTCTCCTAAATAATACTTGAGTGCATCTTTGCGTTGTGTTGATAAATCACTAGAATAAAATCCTAGAGAACTGGATATCTCTTGTGAAATTTGTGCTAGTAGTTTTGTTTTTGATAATTTTGCCATTCGTTAAATAATTCCTGCGTTGTTATATTTTAATTTTGTTGTCCATTCGGTACTCTGTTGATTGCCTACAGCAAAATATCTAAAACTATCAGCTGCGTGACTTGTCCAATTATGTTCTGGCTTATTCTTTAACTCGCCTCGTTCTGATGTAGCCCATCTATATTGCCTTAAAGCATCTAGACCATGTTTGCATTTATCGTGATCAAACCAACATCTGCTTAGCAACATCCGGACAGCGTTTATTCCATCCTCTATAGATAACTTAGGAACAATAGAAGTTCGCATACCTAAAGACTGTGCTGTCTCTACTCGACTAACTCCTGTACCAAGTTCTCTTACTTGAGCATCATGTGGAAGAAAATGTGTATTGTATATGTACTTTTTCTCATCCAAAACAGTTGCATAAAACTCCAGGCTCTCACCACTATTTTCATAATAGTCAATAATATGAAAAGCTGATCCTATTTGTTGAACAAACCATATAGCAGTTTTATCTGCCATTCCTAAATCCCAGAAAGTTGAAACCTTAACATCTGTTTGATATGGGACTTTAGTAATTCTTTTTTCTTCATCGGCTTTTGTTAAGCCTTTTGCATAGATAGATCCTATCGCAGCTGAATCAAAAGAGCATTCAAACTCTGCCTCATAGACCTCTTCTGGCATTAATTGTTTTGCTTCATTAAGCTCTAACTCAGATATAATCTTTGTCTCCGATGCTTTAAAAGTCTCTGCATACCAACCATCATTATGACTAGCATAATCATAAAGATCAAAAAACGCATTGTGTCCTTGAGGAGTGCCAATAGCGATCATCCCCCCAGTTAAAAAATTTTTTTTTTGTCCAAGTTCATACCTATCAACCAGTGCTGGTCTGACTACTTCATTCCACAGCGAGGGAGGAAATTGACTTACCTCATCCATGACACAAAAATCTATTGCCAGTCCTCTAAGGCTATTAGGTCTCTCTGTACCAAGCAGCTGAATCCTGCCTCCATTCGGAAGATCACATCTAAGCTCTGTTTCATGGTACTCGGTGTTTGGTATTACCTTTGTATATTCTTTTACATAATCCCAAGCAGTTCTTTTTGCCATGCTGTAAGTTGGTGCTATGTAATAATAGCGAGGTCTTGGTAAAGGATTAGTCATGCAATGTTTAATGAGTTCATTAATACAAAGCACAGTCTTGCCAAATCGTCTATGACAGACCAAGACATTAAATCTTTTTAAATTTTTATGAACAGCCTTTTGATGTTCTCTTGGCTTATAGGGTATAACAATCTTCAAACATCCTTACCTTCTTGCTCTAAAAAATCTTTCATACTAGAGACATCACTTCCTTTAACTTGTCCTCTGCCACTTGATTCTGGTAGGGAAGTCTTTTCACTTAATGCCATCACTAATTCTTTAAAAGGATCATTAGTCTGTTTAGATTTTCTTTTTTTTGTTTTAGTTTTTTTTATCATAAAAAGCCTCGTAGGAAATTCATCTGTCTTAAAGTCAGTCCCAATGTTCACTGCAACAAGCAAAAGGGGTTATTTTATTATTTGTTCTGGTATTGTTCTACATGAACAAAACAGGAACAAAAGGAATACCAATCCCAATGGCTTTCTTTTGGCAGAAGTCTGCCATTAATCAGCAGTCTGGATTGATTATGGAGTAATAATATTATTTTTTAATTAGTTTGTTCTAATTTTGTTCTATTTTTTTTTACTCACGAGAGTTTCTGTGTCAATAAAAACAAATCTTATAATCTTTTTAATTATATCAACAACTTAACTAAACACCTCACCCTTATCATTCCTTATCTACCACCCATTAACCCTTTGTATAAGCTTATATTGGCTAGTAATTAGTCCTTATCTGTCTCCCATTTAATCTCTATTGCTTTGTCACCACCAGATACTTCCATCTGTGTCTTATCTCCATAGACTTTAGGAAAGAGTTTCTGTGCCTTCCATTGTCTGTGCTTAATTAATTCAGAGACAGCTTTCACCTCAGATATGTCTGCTTTCTTTTCCCTCGACCTAGATACTGTTTGCATGGCAATAGTCTCAACATCACCGATAGACCATTCAATACCATCTTGCTTGGCAAGNGCATATTGCTGTCTTANNCCATCTTTAGTTAATAACCAATTACGAAATGTTGCCCANCTTATTCCCTCGTCAACNACTGCATTTCTTATTGGCTCACCTTTAGCTAAGCGTTCTAATATCTTCTTAATTAGAGTCTTGCTGTACTTTGTCGGTCTGCCCTTTTTTATTTCTTCCATTTAATTTTGCTTTGTCTCCTGTAAAGTCTTCCCATCGTTGTAATATAACATCACAAAACTTAGGATCTAATTCTATTGTGTTACAAATTCTATTGTTCTTTTCTGCAGCTATGAGTGTTGAGCCACTGCCTCCGAAGGCATCAAATATTAAGTCCTCTTCTTTACTACTGTTTCTTATAGCTTCCTCTATTAAAGCAATTGGCTTTTGAGTTGGATGCTTATAAGTTGCTTGAGAGTCTCTTGATACATTCCATATAGTTGTTTTAGTTCTATCACCATAAAAGGAGTGTTTACCTTTGCCCTCTTTCCAACCATATAATATTGGTTCATGTTGGCATCTGTAATCTTGCCATCCCATTCCGGCTGATTGCTTAACCCAAATAATAGTAGAGGACTTCTTAAAGTATTTATCAAAGATAACTTCAAAAGTTATTTTAGCATCTGATTTACTATCACCATGACAAACATAAAGTGAGCCTAATGGTTTTAAATACTCATGAGCTAAACTAAAAGTGTCATTTAAAAATAACATAAAGGAATCATTATCCATATTGTCATTTTTAATTGTCCCTAATTCATTCTTGCCACGACCAGAGTAATTAACATTATAAGGAGGATCAGTGAAGATCATGTCTATCTTCATGTCACCCATTAGCTTTGCAACATCATCTTTTATTGTTGCATCACCACATAATAATTTGTGTTTGCCAAGTTGCCATAAGTCACCAGGATTTGTTCTAGTCTCTATATTATCTGGTATCTCATCATCGCCAATATTACCTTGTTCGGTTTCTAAATATTGGTTTAATAACTGTGTTACTTCTTTGTCACCAAAACCTGTTAAGTCTAAGTTGATATCATAATCAGTTAAGTCTTTTATCTCTAAAGATAACAACTCTTGATCCCAACCTGTCTCTTCACCTGTTCTATTATCAGCAAGTCTATATGCTTTGACTTGTGCCTCAGATAAATTTTCTGCAATATGTACTGGTACTTCTTTTAAGCCTAACTTTTGTGCAGCTTTTAAACGAGTATGACCAACAATTATAACTTCTTTCGTGTCCACAACTATTGGTTGTCTCCAACCAAACTCATTTAAACTTCCTGCAACCTTATCGATTGCTTGTTGAGGTATTTTACGAGCATTGCGAACATAGGGAAGAGGTCTATCAATAGACCACATTTCTATTTTCATTTAATGATATGTTATTGTTTTGCCTGTCTTAGTATGATCGGTATATTCTGTAGTAGTGCTTTTAAATGTATCTGAAAATTCCATAGCCTCTTGCTCTGAGTCAAATGTGAATCTAATAATAATTTCTGACTGACCTGTCTCTGGATTCTTAACCATAAACATTGTGCAATTAGTATCTTCTAGTAAGTCTTTCATTTAATAAATATCTTATATCGGTTGCTGTTAAATAATGTTTATGTTTACTGATGTCTGAATACATTTTTATAATTTCAGATGGTTGCCAATTAGCGTAAGAACAAATAAGATTAAAATCTTTGCTCTCTAACCATTCCTTTGCTTCTATTTCATATTTGGCATTTAACCTGGAAGGTATATCAAACTTACCTAAACTATCAGTTAAACCCTGCAACAGAACAGCTCTAAAGAGTTGTTGTTCTGGCATATAAAAAAAACCACCTTTAAGATGGTTATATAAATTGTCGTAATTTATGTGATTATATACATTGTTATAGAATTAGGATTCATTTGTTAATAGCAACAAAACATCAACTAATGTCAAAATATAAAATTAATTCATCCAGAGCCTCTCTTAATTCATTCATTCTTTTTTTTGCCGGATTGTTATTAATTATAACTAACCATAATATGTTCGATAATTTACCTAATTTTTTATTAATAAATCTAAATTCATCTAAAGCTGCAAGATTATTAACAGCATAATCTTCTTTTGTTCCATGACCTAAATTTTCTTTTAAGCTTGATGTAATTCTTTGTTGAATTCCTGCTTTATGAAACACTTTTTCAAAGCCTTGTCCTGCCCAATAGCGTTTACTATTGTGTTCACTATTATAAATATCTAATAAATTTCTAGCATAATAGTTATCTAAAACTGATTTATGTTCTTTTTCTAAATGTCTGTCTGTGCCATAAGCAACAAGTCTAAGCCTAGAGCCATCAACTTTTCTTATAAATGTGTTAGATTTATCATCTCTAATTAATTCTTGTCCACCAAGATCAATGGTATGTTTATCTTTCTTTTTTTTTACCATGCTTTAAATTCTTCATCAGAAATTAATTTTTCATAATGCATTCTTTTGACCATATCGTCTGTGATTGCTAATAATCGCATTCCTTTTTTAACTGCGTGGACATAATCTTTATGTGATTTTTTAGGTTGAACACCAAAATTATCTGTTTCTTTTTTACTTGGCAGTTCCTCTTCCCACCTTGAGTGATTTAACCAAGTGCTAAAGTGTGGAATAAATTTAGGATCGTCTGATTGTGAACATAAAGCATTATATTTTTCTATTAATGTGTCTGGCTTAATGTCTTTTGCAAACTTTAACCAAGAGGAATAAGCAACAGTTTTAGAGCCTCTTTTAATTAATAATTTACTCCATATATAGTTATAAGATTCAGAATCAGAATCAGAAGGTTTGCTAGAGGTTTGCTTGGCTTTTGCTAGACCACCTTTTTTCCCAGATTCCTGCCTTAATTTAACAATATCAACCTTCTCTTCCCTAGCTTTTTTCTGTCTAAGCTGATGATAACGACCATCAATCAGCGTTAATTTTGCATTAATNACCCACATTAAATCTTCCTTTTGATGCTGAGTTACATCTGGATNATCAGTTGGATCACAAACCATGCGATANATAATATTAAAGTCATTAGGTAAGCCTCGACCATTTAAGCTGCCAAGCTGAGTATATAATCGAATATATAATCCTTCTTGTTGTGCTGTCATTCCAGAGCATCCCATTCGCCAATCAGCAAAATAAAAATCCTGGTAAGGAAAAGATATATTATCACTCATAAAGCCTCCCTATTGCCTGTCCGATATAAAATGGTATTTGAGGAACAATAGCATTGCCTAGTCCCTTAATTCTTTTTACTCTATCTTTGTCCAATCCTGTGGAAAGCCCATTAGGTGTTCCACAAAGTTCGGATTCAATTTCCCACCAATTACTGCATTTAAAGGTTTCGTGTTTCTTCTCATCTGTGAGGGATTGCCATTGTTCTTTGCGTCTTGCGTAGTTGGAGTTGGAAACAATTTTTTCACTTCGCTTGATAAACTTTTTTGTTTTGCTGTGTCCATATTCTTCCAATCCGAAGAAAGAGGAGTCGGATATAATTGAACTGCAGCTGTTAAGTTGTGGCTCATTGCTTTCTTCAATCCTTTTCTTTTGATTAATGTTTCTGGATTCTCCTGTCCTGTCACTCTTGGAGTCGGATAAAGTCTCGGTTCTAGAATCTGATCGGTCAATCTCACTTGTATTGCGTGACCACTCGGTCTCAGCAAAGGCTGATTCTTGTCGAGGCATTTTCTGATCCCCTTGATGTTTGTCCCTCCTGCTGAGCTGTCTGGAGTTCGCCACAATCCAAATGCGTTCCCTTTTATGCTTTGCACCGATGCTTTGAGCTGAAATAATAAAGCACCTTGTGGAGTAGTTCGCACTCTCCAAGTCCTCAAGTATGGTGTCGAGATAGAGCTTAATAATTCCACTAACATTTTCTCCAATAAACCAAGTGGGTTTGGACTCTTTGATAATTCTAAAAGTTTCTTTCCAGAGATTTCTGTTGTCATCTTTTCCTTTTTGTCTTCCTGCAACAGAAAATGGCTGACAAGGAAAACCAGCAGTAATTATATCTGGCTTTAATTTTTCCTTTATCGGATTAAATTCTCTTATGTCGCTGTATATTGGTATGTCTGGGAAATTCTTTTTTAATACTTGTTGGCAATAAGGATCAATTTCACAAAAGGCTGATGTTTTAAAATAACCTGTGTTTTGTAAGCCTAAAGCGAATCCACCTATGCCACTACATAAATCTAAATGGTCAATCACAGGGCAGACCCTTTAAAATAACAAAGGATCTGGCTGAATATGGTCGTTTTTTTATATATTGTTTGTCTATTAATGTATCAATCATCCTAAAAACATTGCTCGGAGTCTGATAATTAAGTCCCTTTGCTATCTCACGAAAGCTAGGAGTTTTATTATTTTTTTGCTGATAATCTTGAATATATTTTAAAACCTTTATCTGTTTTTTTGACAAATTTTGGCTGTATTCCACAGTTTTATTGCAAATAGTACATTGTATTTTCATATATAATTTAATTATTTATAAATAATTTTGTATAATGTAAATATATTTATAAAAAAGACTTTAATTCATGTTTAATTATTATAAACATAAAAATATAAATTATTTGATTAAGGGAGTTTACTTTATGATATCACCTGTATTACAAGATAACTATATTTATAGTTATATGAATGAAGCTCTTATCAGGCAAGTTGAAATTGCTAAAAAGAAAAACAAAGATATAAATAATCAAACAATATCTGATGGGACTGGCATACATAAATCAACTGTCTCAGAACATTTATCTAGTCAAAAAAGATTAAGTATTGAACAAGCTAAATCATATGCAAAATATTTAGATATTCCTTTAATAAGAGTTATTGATGATAATATAGTTAAGTACCCATTAGTTGCTTATGCAGATAATTATGGCGAAGTTTTAATGCGACAACCACATCAAAACGAAATTATTGTTCATCCTAACGAAATTAAAACCACAGGCGAATATGGAATATATAATGAAAAATGGCAAAGTATTCATTTTTATCATCCAGAAATACACTCATCTAATCTTAAAAAATTAGACATCGATAATACATATGAAACAATTAATGTTGATAATATGATTGATGATTTAGCTTATTTAATCACTCAACAAGGTCAATTTATTGGAGAGATTAAAAAGTTTAATACGAAAACTTACGAGATAGAATGGTTTAGTTTGCATACTCTTAAAACAACCAAGGCTATATTAATCAAAGCATATCCTATTTTATCTGTGACTAAAACAAAGTACGCATTAGCTCAGAAAATACAGCAAGTTTTATAAATATATTTATATTTTATAAATATATTTGCAAATCACAAATTATTCCATTATACTCCAAATTGTCTTAGATTGCTCCTAAGACATAAAAGGTCTGTCTGGGTGGGATTGGATAAGCTGATCCCACCTTAAAACAGACAAGGAGTTATTATGTTTGATTTAATACCCAATAATATTTCCACTGTTAAAAAATTAAAACCAATAATTATTTGTTCAAAATTAGAGTGGGAATTAATGGACAGAGCTGACGCTTTAAAAAAAGAATGTGTTGAAAGATTAAAATTAAACACAAATTTAGGTGAGAAAAATAAATATATTTGGATAGGCATAGGTGCAGCTACAAAAAGATCATAAGGTTTTATCATTGTTTGTTAGTCAATGATGAAAATGGTGGCTGTAATAAAAAAAATACTTTCATTTTTCCTCCCAAGAAATGAAATTACAGCCACCTACATAACTGTTTGTTGGGAGGCAGAAGAACATAAAATAAAGGTTAAGAATGCCAACAGGTGATTACACAATTAATAATAAAAAAATACCAAGTGTCACAACTATTATAGGAAGATTTAAAAACGCTATTGGTTTAATTATTTGGTCAAATCAACTAGGTTTAAAAGGATTAAATTATTTTGATGAACTAAAAAAAGCCGGAGATACAGGTACAGCATTACATGACCTGGCAGAACTTTATATATTAAAAAAAGAATATAAATTACCAGATGATCCTGTTGCTGTGCATTGCTTTCAACAATTTATTGAATGGTGGGACAGTTTAGATTGTGAAGTAATTTGGACTGAAAAAAAATACATAAGTAAAAAATTAAATGTTGGTGGTTGTCCAGATTTACTAATTAAAAAAGATAACAAATATATTCTTGTTGATTTTAAAACATCTAAAGCAGTTTATTCCGATATGCTTATTCAACTGTCTTGTTATGCAGAATTAATACGAGAAAATGATGGCATAGAAATAGACAGAGCAGTTATTGTAAGATTTCCAAAAGATGATGATGAAACTGAAATAATAAAATTTTACAAAGAGGATCTTGCTTTTGGTCTAAAGCAATTCAAATATCTTCGTAAAGCATTTGATTTAGATAAAGACCTTAACAAAATATTGAAAGGAAAAAAATAATGCCAAAATATCATGCATTTGATGAAGATGTAATAAAAGCACAAAATGAAGTAGGAGAAAAAATTGCAGAAAAATTAGGATTAAAAGATGATTTAGAAAATAAAAAAATTATTAAAATTAATAAAAATTTTATTAATCAAATGCCTAAAAGTATAGCCACAGCAATTAATGAAATTATGATTAAAATAAATAAACCATTAGAACATGATGCTGAAAATAAATTTCAAAAATATAAATATACAAGCATTGATGGTTTTTTAAAACAAGTACATCCTGTTTGTGCTGAAGCAGGATTAATTATTGTGCCACATGAACAATCAAGTGAGATTAGTCCATCTGGAAAGAATTTGACAGTTGTTTATCAATACATCTTAGTTCACAAAGATGGTGATACATGGGATTTTCCAACAACTAAACATATTGTCGTGCCTTTTGGTAATGGTACAGCAATGGGTACTGCCCAGTCTTATGCACTAAAACAATTTATGCGTTCTCTGTTTCAATTAAGTACAGGTGAACAAGATGATTTAGACGCATTAGAACAACCTAAGAAAACTAAAGGAGATGTATGAGTGAAGAAAAAAAATTAGTCGAAGGACTATATCCAAAAGAAGGCAAAGTTGATTTTGTTAAATGCCAATTATCAATAAAGAAAGATCAATTTACTAATTGGTACAAAAAGAAATTAGAAAACAAAGATGAGGAGTGGATTAACATTGATGTTTTAGTTTCTAAACAAGGCAAATGGTATTGTGCAGAAAATACTTTTAAACCTAAAGCTAACGCACAAACTGAGGGCGATAACGCAGAGGATATTCCTTTTTAATGTTA
>JGI24003J15210_10000974_pt1 | contig 12424 bp, 17 predicted proteins | sample LinPmetageLP28_FD_15210 | JGI IMG/M metagenome (IMG submission 15210)
TTTGGTTCAGGTACTGATAGTAACTCATTAATGCTTAATAATGTAAAGATAAGACCTGAGTGGTCTAACAAAATAGCAGGACAATCTGTTGTTAGCACTTTATTTACTAATTTAAAATATCCTTTATTAAAAGTTAATTTTGAAAACCTTCAATTAAACGTAGGATCAACGTATAAACTAATAATAGAAAGATTTAAAAGGCCTTCATCAAGAATTGATACAGCAGATGTTAGACAATATAGAAATGCAGGATATAAAAGACAGAAACCGTTTGACTCTGTTACTCCTTATAACGGTAGAGTTATAGAAATACCTATAACAGCTACTAGCGGGCAATTATTTGACTTTAAATTAGATTTATACTACTCATGCACGCAATCAGTTGTTTTAAATGATGTTCAATTTCCAAAAATAGCTGGGTCTAAACATGTTTCTCCTTCAGGTTCTATTGTCAAATCAAAGCAATATGTAGCTTTCAGAATATCACAAACAACAAATGGTGTTACTAAAACTTCTCCAGTGTTACAAGAGTTAACTATGCTGGGTACAGAAGATAGCGACGGAACAGCTATACAGAGAGTAATAACTTTTATACCAAGATAAAAAATACAGAGCCCTCTTTTGGCTCCTCCTTGTGAGGAGTCTTTTGGTTCCTCCTTGTGAGGAATCTTTTGGGGGCTCTTTTTTTTTTAAAGTAAATGTAAAATAAAACATGGCAAGAATAAGTTCATATCCATTCGACATAGACATTCAAGACAAAGACGCTTGGATAGGTTCAGATTCTATAAGTAGGCAGACTAAGCAGTATACGGCAGAGGCTATTGCTAAATACCTTAATATAAAAGGTAAAGTTTCTATAGGTGGTCAAATTAACTATAAGTTTGTAGACGCGCCTTTTACTGGTTCAGGAACAATGGCTTTTGCAGCTGGAAACGGGGATGGTACACCTTTTTCTAATATTACAGAGTTTAAAATATCTAAAAATGATTTATCTGGTAAACAAGTTGTAGCTTATTTGCAATTTCTTACTAGTCAGGAAATATTGATAGTTAATCAAAATAATCCAGAAAGCTTTGGGCATTACACTATCAATACATATAACGTAGATCCTGGTAATGATCAGTACTACGCGATTGGTTTGTCTTTCTTAGGTGGTAACGGTAATATAAACATCGACAACTTCTACGATATAGTAAACTTTACTTTTGGAGAGAACGCAGGTGATAAGACTTTTGTATTTGATCAAGTTGTTCCAGCAACAAACTGGGGAAATGGTAACCCTAAGGTTGTAACTCATGGGTTGAACAAGTTTCCATCTATAACAGTTGTAGATACAGCAAATTCTGTAGTAATAGGTGATTATATCTATGTAGATAACAATAACGTAATACTAGAATTCTCTGCGCCATTTGCGGGCAAAGCATACTTCAACTAAAAAAAAAGATAAAAATAAAAGAACATGGCAATTAATTATTTAAACACGGTTAATCTTAACAAGAACCAATTAGAGCAAGCGGCAATACAAAACCTAGCAGCAGACCCGGCATCAGGGGTGTTAGGGCAAGTTTACTACAATACGGTTGTCAGTGAACTAAAAATATGTACAACGGCTGGTAATCCAACAGGGGCTGTATGGACCGTAGTAGGTTCATATGATTATTGGGTTTTAGATGCTGATGGTAACGGAGCTACTGCAAACATCACTAACGGAATGACTGCTGATTTTGTCGGCGGTTTAAAAATTACCACAGATTCAGCTGCTGACGGAACTTTAAACATAGTTCACGACTTACAAACACAAGCAAATACAGCAAGCACAGCTGCCCCAGGTTATGGAGGTACTTTTACCGTTGTAGATACTGTTACTAGAGATACAACAGGTCACGTGACAGGTATAAACACAAAAACAGTTACAATACCAGCTTCTGATAACACAAATACTACATATGTCTTAGATAAAGCGGCGAGTAGCGCTAATTTAGTTTTAGCAGCAGATGGAACAGCTCAAGATACTATCGCGTTCGCTGGAACAACTAACGAAATCGAGATAGACATAGCGACTGAAGATAGTTATACTTTTAAATTTCCAGCAGCTGGAGTGGTTTTACCAAATGGATCGACCGCTACGACACAAACTACAGGAGATAATTCTACTAAAGTGGCAACAACCGCTTTCGTGCAAGCTTCTGTTACAGGGTTATTAGAATTTAAAGGAGGATTTAATGCAAACACCGGAGATATTGTTGGTGGAGGTAATTTAACATCAGGTGCTACTAGAGTTGCAGTTGCAGTAGGTGATTACTATATAGTAACTGTAGATGGTAACTTCTTTGGGAACACAGCAACACCACTTACAGTAGGTGATTCTGTTATAGTGCAAACAGCTGCCGCCGCAGGAGCTTCTGTTGAAGCTGATTTTATAGTTGTACAATCTGATACTGATTTAGCAACCGCAACAACTGTAGGTTTAGGTAATGTAGTTCCAGGAACGAGTGCCACGGTAACAGCTCCGTATGTAGCTGGAACTGCTACAATAGATGTTGTTGATTCAACCGCTAGTCAAAAAGGTGCTGTTATTGTAGCTGGTGGTACTGGTATATCTGTTGCTTATGCTTCAGGTACCGCAACCGTAACTGCTAGTTCTAACGGAGCAAGACAAGATTTACTTTCTACTGACGCTAATGTTACTAGAACAGAATCTGGAGGGCTAACTACGTTTGCATTAGACGTTGGAGCAATATTAGGTTCAACTAGCGCTTTAAATGTTAAAGCGGAAATAATTTCTGCCGCTGGTCAAACAGTTTATGCAGATATAACAAGATCAGGCACTACATTGAATGTTATTTTCACAGGTTCTGTAGCTGATTCTGCTTACCAAGCTTTACTTATTGACTTAGCATAACAATAAAATCAAATTAAATGGCGATAAATTTTTTAAATACAGTCGCGGTAGACGAAAACGTTCTATTCGTAGATACAGTTAATGACCGAGTAGGGATCGGAACGGATAGTCCTAGTGCTAAGCTTCACGTAGAAGGTGATATAGAATTAATATCAGGTTTTTCTATTGGTAGTAATGATGGTAATTATTGGCAAAGAATCAGAACAGTAGACAATACACCAACAACCACAAACGCCTTTAATTTTGAAACTAGAAACGGATCAGGAAACTACTTAACTCATATGGTTATACGTAATGATGGTAATGTAGGTATTAATACTACTAGTCCTTTAAGTAAGTTTCAAGTAAACGGACAAGCATCAGTATTAGGAAATTCATTTAACGGGTTAGCATACTTTAACGGGACTGACGCTTTAGCTAGTTACAACACAGCTAATAAAATTGTAATGAGTTCAAACGGCTCAGCAGATGGACTATACACAGGAGGATTACATTTAACAAGAAGAGCGCTAACACAACAAGGCCATTTTGGTTCAGGAATAAGAGGTATATCAGTAGGTACTGTATTACAAGACAATGCTCTTGAACTATACACATCTACAAATACACAACAAAACGCCACAAGGTTAAAGATAACATCTACCGGTAACGTAGGTATTGGAACGACTGCTCCTACAAGTCTTTTACACGTAAAAAATAGCACGTACGGCTCAGCTTTAGCTTCATTCGATACTAACGGTAGACCTTTAACCATAGGAGCACAATCTACCCATGTTTATATGGGGTATGGTAATAGAGAGCAATTAAAAATAGCAGGTACATCAGGAAATGGGCGTATTATAATAGGCACGAGTTTAACAGACGACGGAACAAACACTTTGCAAGTAGGTGGTACGGGGTATTTTAGCGGTAACGTAGGTATCGGAACGACTACTCCTGATGCTAAGTTATCAGTAGTTGGAGCAACATCTACTAATGATTTAATTGGAGGTTCTATAAATCTAGCTACTTCCTCTGGTTGGGTTATACCTTCAGGGGCAATGTCTACAAGAGTTGGATATTATGGAGGANATTTNACGCTTAATGGCGATGCCGCTGAAAATGGAATGGAATGGGGTCTTGGTCCTTTTAACGATAGGCAATTGCTTTGGACTACAACGGGATCTACCGATAGCAATGCAGATGGTGGTTGGAATAAGACTTTAACAAACCTAGATATAGAATCACCTTATTTAAGTGTGGTTTATTTTAAAAGAGTTTCATCAAGTACTTCAGGTACTTTTTATCATGGAACAGGTAACGATATACTTAATTTAGACGGAACCTCTAATACAAACCCTTATTTTCTTTTTAGAGCCTTGTCACTATTTGATCAAGATGTTTGGTATGCAAGCGTTGGAGTTATACAAAGCAATAGTGATTCTAACACCACTGCTTATACAGATATTTCAGGCTTATACAGATTAGATACTGGGGTCAAAGTAGCAAACGCTAACGCGTTTAAATTTGCTAGCACTGGAGCGACATTAAGTAGAGGCCACAGAGCTTATTTATATTACTCTACAGACACAAGTGTGGTTGGGCATTTTGCAAACCCTGGTTTTTACAAAATTGATGGTGATCAGCCTAAACTTCACGATATAGTAAGCGGTGATACTGATGACGTTTTTTGGTCTGCAAATGGTAATAGTATATATAATGATAATTCAGGCAACGTAGGTATCGGTACTAGTAGTCCTGGTTCTAAGTTAGATATCATAAGTCCTAGTTTAGCGTCACAATTTAAGATATCAAACACTACGGCGGACACAACAACAAAGTATGGAGCAATCGTGGGAAGGCACTATACAAATAGTGAAGAACCAGTGACTGGTATGCTAATCACCTCTAGCTCAAGCGGTACGGGAGGTAGCGTATCTATAGGTGGCGGTATAAGTGCAGCAAACGCAGTGAATAATATTATTTTATACACAGCAGCAAATAACACAACTTTAACAGGTACGGAAAGAATGCGTGTCGCCTCAAACGGTAATGTCGGTATCGGNACGACTAGTCCGCAAGAAAAGCTGGATGTAGGTGGTAGTATATATTTATCAAATTTACTTGATAACGATATAATTTGGAAGAACGGTACTCTTGGAACAGGTCCTTCTATTGGAACAAATTTATCAGCTGCTCTTATATTCAAAAACTCAAGCAACAACGCTGTTATGACAATAGTCAATTCTACTGGTAATGTAGGAATAGGTACAACTAGTCCAGGTTATAAGCTAGATGTAAGCGGAACTGGAAGATTTACATCAACTGTTACAGCTACAAACTTTATACTATCTTCTGATAAAAGAAAGAAAACCAAAATAAAAGATTTAACATGTGATAATATAGATGTAAATTGGAAATCTTTTGAATTAAAAGAAAGTGAAGGTGAATACAGAACAGGGGTTATAGCTCAAGAGCTAGAACAAAGCCACCCAGAATTTGTGAAAACTGACGGAGAAGGATTTAAGTCAGTAAAGTATATAGATTTATTAATNGCTAAAATAGCTGAGTTAGAAGCTAGGTTAGAAAAACTAGAAAAATAATGAGTGTACCCAATACAGATTCTTTTGACTTAGCAACTGTAATTAGTGTAGTTGGACTAAGCGCTGGAGACGGCTTACAGGAGTGCTTTGATGACTCTGATGATTCAGAGTTTGACACCAACTATAACCCTAACAGCGATGGTCTTGATAATAATCTTTTAAACTTTAGAAACTATAACGCAGGAACAACAAATACCTTGGTAATCTCTACACAAAGTTTAGGGGATTTTAATTACGCAAATATAGGTAATTTTAGCGATGCTACTCAAACTGTTAGTTACACATGGAAGTATGTTCAAAAAATATCTGGTACTGGAACTGTTACTATTAGTTACGATGGTGTAGCAAGGGCTGAGGGATATACAACACCTACTATAACTGGATCTATAAATCAAATAGGAGGTAGTAATACCGCTGGAAGATTTTTTCCTTCTAACACTTTTGACATTTCGCCAACTGACAGCAATTGGCAAGCGGAATTTGAGTTTACTTTACTTGTATCAACATATGATACAGTTCCAACAAGTCCAGATAATAAAACAACTTTTACTACTTACATTGGCGATGCGCCGCAGTAGTTTAATAAATAAATAAATAAATAAAAATGGCAATTACTTACAAATGGGACATTCCCGCAATGAATGCTCACATTCAATCAGAAGGTGAAGACAACGTGATCTACACGGTACATTACAGATACACGGGTTCTGAAGAGTCAAACGGTAAAACTTATTCGTCAACTAACATTGGTACGCAAAGTTACACTTATGTAGCTGGAGAGCCTTTTACGCCTTACGAAAACACTGAAGCTTTTGAAGCCACAGTTATTGGATGGTTAGAAAATTCTTTAGATGTAGCTCAAATGCAAGCTAGTATAGCTGCAAACATACAGTCTCAAATTACACCAGTTAATGAAGACTTATATTTTACATGGCAAAACCCTGTGCCACCGACTGAAGAATAAAAGGTAATTTATAAGTCAAACGTGTAATAATACTATCATAGTATTAAAAATTTAATCAAATCAAATAAAATATGGACAAAATTGTCAAAAACCTTAACTTTGGAGACGAAGCTAGGGACAATGTATTGAGCGGTATAAACAAGCTTACAAAAGCTGTTAGCTCTACATTAGGAGCTAGTGGAAAATGCGTAATACTTGAAGACAACGCTGGTAATCCAATTATAACAAAAGATGGAGTTACTGTGGCTGATTCAATTATACTTAGAGATCCTGTTGAAAACATGGGTGCAACTCTTTTGAAAGAAGCTGCTAGAAAAACAGTTAGAGAAGCTGGTGATGGAACAACAACCGCAACTGTATTAGCTCACGCTATACTTAAAGAAGCTTATAAAATTTCAGACAAGCAAAACTCAAGAGAATTAAAAGACGGTATAAATTCAGCAACAGATAAAGTTGTTAAATATTTAAAATCTATAGCTGTTGATGTGAAAGATGATATGATAGATCAAATAGCTACTATATCAACAAATAACGACCCTGAATTAGGTGGTATTATTGCAGACGCTTTTAGAGCTGTAAATAACACTGGAGTTGTAATGATGGAAACATCTGCAGATGGAAAAACAGAAGTAGAGATAGTTGACGGTGTCCAGTATGACAAAGGTTTAACTAATTCTCATTTTGTTACTAACCAACAGTTAAAGACAGCAGAACTAGAGAATCCTTTAGTTTTATTAATTGAATCTCCAATAGATACAATTAGACAAATACAATCAGTGCTAGAGTATGTAATAAAAAACAATAAACCTTTGCTTATCATAGGCGATTTAGATCAAGGTGTTTTATCTGCTTTAGCTATGAATAAGAATAAAGGTAATATTAAAGTAAACGTTATTGATGCACCTACATACGGTATTAGCAAGAAAGAAGTTTTAGATGATTTATCTTTATTAACAGGTGCTACAATTATAAACGAAGATTTAGGTGACGACATGGATATGATTCAAGTCGAATATTTAGGAACCTGCTTGAAAAGTGTAACATCTCACGATGAAACAGTTTTACAAATAAAAGAATCTAGTGAGCAAGTTAAAGACATTATTGAATTAATAAAACAACAACTTACAGAATCTAAGCTACCACATGAAACTATTAAGCTAGAAAAAAGATTAGCAATGTTATCTGCTAAAATAGCAATAGTAAAAATAGGTGCTAACTCAGCTATTGAGTTAAAAGAAAAAACAGATAGAGTTGAAGACGCTATATGTGCTACTAAAGCAGCTATCAAAGAGGGTATTGTTCCTGGTGGTGGAATTGCACTATTGAATGCATCTACTAAAATTAACAGTAAGTCAGAAGGTGAGACTGTATTGCTAGAGGCTATTAAAGCGCCTTTTAAGACAATACTAGATAATGCTGGTATAAAAGACTATGAGTTACCTAAAACTAAAGGAGTGGGCTTAAATGTGATTAATGGTAAAACTATTAATATGATTAAGGCAGGAATTATAGATCCTTTGTTAGTTACTAAAAGCGCGCTTAGAAATGCGGCTTCAGTTGCTACAACTATTTTATCAACAGATTGTGTAATCAATAACTTGAGAATAGATGAAAGCGATAGGTAGAAACATAATAATAAACAAAAAGAAAGAAGGAACCACTAGAACTAAAGGCGGTTTGCTTCTTGCTGAAACTCAAAGAGAGGATATTAGATATACTAAAGCCACTATTGTTTCTGTTGGTGAAGAATCAGAGAACGCTGGTTTAAAAGAAGGTGACAATATATATTTTGACAGGCATGCTGGTCATAAGATAGAGTTCGAAAAAGAAATATATCACGTTATAAAGTTGCAAGATATAGTTGTTGTATTATAATGCGAGTTAATGCTAGAGATATAAAAGAATTAAATTTATTAAAACATTATCGTGTTGTACGTAAATGGGCATGTAGAAATAATAAGTTAAACGATGCAGATCTTGAATTACTTATTTATTTTGATTGCATGGATTATTTTACTAAGCACGATTTCAAAATAGGTACATACGCTTATAGCTGGGATAATAGACGATGGAATAGGTTACTAAAAGAAGGATGGATTGTTGTATGGAGAAACCGCAACAGAACAACTCAAAAATATAATATATATAAAGTTTCCTTTAAGTGTAAACAGCTAATAAGCAGAATGTATCGAATAATGTTAGGTGAAGAAGATATTCCTACTAGCGAAAAAAGAAACAGCATTATGAAAGGTAGAACATATACAGATAAGGTTCTACAAACAGCAATAAAAAACGTGAATAAAGATAAAAAAAGATAATTATGGAAAATAATTTAAACAACTATCAAATGAACGAAGAGTCTATGGACCCTGCAGAGTTTAGTTCTAAGCCGCCAGTTCCTTCTAACGAACGAGGTTCGGCTAAACCAGTTTTTAGTGATAGCTCTAAAAAATATGCTAAGTATATATATGGTGATATTGATCAAAGACAAACCACTTTGCCAAACACGCCAATGTTTATGAAAGATCAAACCGGTGACGGAAAAATCACTCAAGCAGATGTTATAAAAGCAAGAATAGAAGGTTATAAAGAATAAAAATATACACTATGAAAGAAAAAGATAAATTTAGTACAGCACAATTAAAAGGGCAAATAGGTGAAAACGCTGTTTGGGACGGTCCATTAGACACGTCAGGATTTCCTATGGGAAAAGGCTCTAGCTCTGGAATAAACGGTATGCAAGTATCAAAATATCCTTGCCCTAGTAAAAAAGGACCTATTACTCAAATAGCTAAAGGCTTGTAATAAAAAAAATTATGGGTGATTTGAGATTATATGCAGGAAATACTTTAACTTTAGGTGTAACAACTTTTACGAATATAGAAATGGGTTTGAAAGTAGTTTTATTGTTGCTTTCAATAGGATATACATTAAGCAAGTGGCTTAACATAAAAAAAAATAAATAAAATGTCTTATACTCAACCAGACTCATCACCGTTTTTAAGAGTTCGTAAAACAACTAAAGGAAAAGGTAGAAACTTTTTATCTACAAAAGAAGGAGCTGGTATGACTTCCGCTGGGGTTAAAAAGTATAGAAAACAAAATCCAGGTAGTAAGCTTAAAACAGCTGTAACTGGTGATGTCAAACCAGGTAGTAAAGCTGCTAAAAGAAGAAAGTCATTTTGTGCTAGATCCAAAGGCTGGAAAGGCGAAAGAGGATTAGCTGCAAGAAAAAGATGGAAATGTTAAACAATAAATAAATATAAGTAAAAATGAAAAAATCACCTTTAAACAAATCAAGAAAAAAAATAGCACAAGATTATGCTAGAAACGCTATGTATGACGAAAAGCATGGTTATAAAAAAGAAGGAAAGTACGAAGCTAAACAAGCTGTACGTGCTGCTTCTGGTGCTCCAGTAAGAATGGAGTCTAGTGCTCAAGAGAAAAAGAATTTACTACAAGACATGCCAATAGATAAAAAAGCATCAGCTTTAAATAACCTAAACAAGGGTTATGGTTCTCAAGTAAAATCACCTGCTAATATGGGTCATTCTCCTATGAAAATGCAAGGATCTTTTATGTCTAAGCATTCTCAAAGCTATATGGCTAAAAGTTCTCCTTTACACAAACAAGGTTATAACGATAGATTAGACGAATCTTTAGGAGCAAAAAACGGTAAAAAATCTCAATCTTTAAAATCTCGTAGAGACGAATCAAAAGGAATGGAAAAGAGCAAAGGCAAAGGAGCTTACTCTTCAGATTCTAAAATGAGCTAATAAAACAGTAGAGACCTGTGATAAAACTCAAGCCAAACATAAACACTAACACTAACTTAAACACTAACAAAAATGGCTAAATTTTTAAAGATCCCACTAACTGGAGTGGCTAATACACCAGAACAATTAGTATCAATTGACCAAATAGTATCTGTAGTACCTGGAGACGTTGCTGGACCTGGAGCTAATCCAACCACAACCACAAGAATCTTCTTAAACGCTGCTGCTGCATTTGACACTATTCAAGTAACGCACACTGCTGCTTTAACTGCTGGAGATGTATTAAAAGCTTTTAATTCTGCTTTAACTGCTAATCCAGGTGGTATTGTATCTACTTTAGGTGCTCCATTGAATACTGCTCAAATTGTAGCTCCTGCTACTTCTGGTAGACAATTGATAACAACTCAAGCTGTACATGTAAATTACACTGCTATTGCTTTTAGTTAATAGTTAAAATTAATTAATCTTACGGGCGTAAAATCCCGTAGGATTTTTTTTAAAAAACAAATATGGCTTTTAAACTTAATACACCTCCTTACGATTATGATAGCACTCCTATTTACAATGTAGATATGGAAGATGGAGTTTTAGGTAAAGCTAACAATAATGGATCTATATTGCTTAATAAAGATTTAGACCCATCTAAAAAACAACTTGTAATAAAACACGAGAAAGTACATATAGATCAAATGAAGCGTGGCGACTTAGACTACGACAATAAAAACGTTTACTGGAAAGGTAGAAAATATTCCAGAGCACAAATGAAAGAAGGTGCAAAAAACCTACCTTGGGAAAAAGAAGCATATAATAAAACTAAAAAATGAAAAATTCAACAAAAAATACACCTTTTTACAAAACTGGACTTACTGATCCTATTCCAAAAGAGAAGCAGCCAAAAGCTAAAGTAGGTGAAATACCTGGATTACAGGAGATTAAGCAAAGATTCAAGGGCAAGTATAAAGTTACAGCTAAAAAAGGTAAACTTAATAAATATACTTTAACAGATAAGAGTGGTAATTCAATTTCTTATTCTGCTGGGCCAAAAGGCAAAAAAGAAAAAAGAACTTTCACTGAAGCTATAAACGAGTCAATGAAATGAAAAAAATATTCCAATGGCTAACAGGTGGTGTTGTTAAAGAAATTGGTAACGCTATTGATAAACTAACTACGACAGAAGAAGAAAAACTTATAATTAAAAAACAAGTTCAAGAAATACTTGAAAAAGCAGACACCGAAGCACAAATACAAGTAAGTGATCGATGGAAGTCTGATATGCAGTCTGATAGTTGGTTGAGCAAAAATATTAGACCTATGGTTTTAATATATCTTACAGTTATATTTACTGCATTATCTTTTTTTGATGGTAATATAGGAGGGTTTATTGTAGATGATCAATACATACCCATATTTCAATCATTATTAATAACAGTTTACGGAGCTTATTTCGTAGGAAGAACTTGGGAAAAATTTAAGCAATCAGGTAATAAATAAACAAATAAATAAACAAAATGGGATTATACAGAGTAACAAACGGAGCTGTAGGTAAAGCGCTTGTAATTAGCGGTGGTAATGATACCATAACAACCACGTCAGCTTGGGAATTTGAAAATCAAACAGGAACATTAGGAACTAATTTAACAGGTTCTCTAGTGTATTCTGGAGCAGGAGGAAATATCAACGTAATACTATCAGATGCCGTAGGGGTTCAAGGTAGTGTTACAGGATTAAATATTCAACCTACATTCACAGGAGCTAATCCTTCTTACGCTGGTTTTAGCGCTGGAACAGGTTATACTACAGGTGCAGCTCTAGCTACGACAGCAGTTAGTCTTGTTCCTTCTTCAGTGGCAAAAGCGCCAGCAGGATTAACAGTAGATGTAACTGCTACTGGTGGAGTTGTTGATACTATAGTAATAAACGCTGTAGGTGCTAACTATAACGTAGGCGATGTGATTACTATAAGCGGAGGCGGTAATGGAGATTGCAAATTCGTAATAGCAAGTGTAGCAGATCTTGCACCCACGTCTAATGACGCTGTTAATTTTCAAAACGTTCCTGCTGGAACTATATTACAAGTAGCAGTTGATTACGTTTTAGCTACTGGTACAACAGCTACAGCTATGATAGCGTGTAAATAGCGAGTATACCTGTAACTATATAATATATATAAACAATTAAATTAAATAAAATGTCAGAAGTA
>JGI24003J15210_10000977_pt1 | contig 12413 bp, 16 predicted proteins | sample LinPmetageLP28_FD_15210 | JGI IMG/M metagenome (IMG submission 15210)
CACAGAAGCAGAAGCAATAGCAGAGGCTAACAGATTAGGAGGAACTGGCGCACACGAGCACGTTCAAGAAGATGGCAGTAGTATATACATGCCATTTGAAACACACGAAGAATATGAGAGGGCCGTTGGAGCAATGGTGACTCAACCAGAATTTAAAACTAACATGCGTGACAAGATACGCACAAGGCTTGAAGAGTTAATGTCTAGTACATCAACTAACAAAGGCTTGTAATATCTTGATAATACCCCAACTCAGGGACAATAGGAGATAAAATATGTCGGAAGGACAAAATATAGATACACCAGTTGCAGGTGAGACAGTGCAACCAGTTAATACTGATACTGAGGTAGTAAACGACCATAAATCAGATGTAGTAGATACACCTAAAGCACCTAGTGTAGAGCACAAGGAAGGTAAAATGTTTGTAGACGGAGTAAGAGTTTATTCCAGAGACGACACTAACCGAATTGCCGCAAATGCCAAAAAGGACGTAGAAAGTAGAATACTAAGTGATCTTGATGTTGATAGCATTGATCAAGTTAAGCAAGTAGTAACAGAACTGCGAAACGCATCTCCAGAGAATAATTCTCTAGACGTTGAAGCACTGAGAAGTGCTGTTCAAAAGAGGGAAGCAACAGTTGAAGAACTGAAAGCAGAACTAAGCAAAGTCAAAACAGACTATGCTGTAAAGGAGCATGTATCCACCTTAAAGGATAATATGCCTACTAGTTGGAAAACAGAGCAAAAAGATGCTGTGGTAGACTTGATGAAAGCCAGAAACATGCTGTTAGTAGAAGGCGAAACATTCGCAATCAAAAACGGTAACGATTACTTAACAGTAGACGGCGAAAAGCCAGACTACAAGACTGCTGTAGAAGTAGTTGGAAAAAGTCTAGGATTGCCATTTGCTAAGAAAGGTGTAGATACATTTGACGCAGATAGAACACCGCAAAATGTTTCTAGTAGTTCAGGAGTAAACGATAGTAGACTCAAGACAGATAGAGAATATAATGCGGCTTATGTTCAAGTGCGAAACGCAAACAAATCATTACCACGTGATCAAGTCACAGATGGAATGGTTAAAAAACACATGGAGAGAACTAGATCTTTTAGATCAACTCTCTAAGTATAACAATACATAATTAATTTAATAGGAGAAAAATTATGGCAGCAATAGGAACAGGAACAGTTGCAGAGTTATATTCAAACGTGGTTGCAGATTTAATACCGTTTTTCGACAACGCAGTATTACTTCCAAACCCGGCTATTTTGACTCACAACTATAACCTAGAAGGAGCAATTGGTAACACAATGCAGATTCCTTTATCAAACTATTATCCAGCAGGTAACTCATCTGTAGGGGATAACACGGACTTAATTAACGACGGATTCAACTTTGACCCTAGTTCAGTAAGTTTAGCAGTAACTAAAAAAGGCGCAGGTTCAAAAGTGTCTGAAGAAGCATTAGAAGATGGTGGCCTTGCTACAGTATCTAACGCAATAGTTACAAGACTATCCGGTGCGATAGCAAAAGTTACTGACGAAGAAGGATTTAGAATCGCAGTACAAGGTAATGCTGACGTGATGACAGAAATGACATCAGTCAACACACCAAATGACGGATATGCTAACACAGCCTTAACAGGTGCTTCATTGGCAGTAGTCATGAGTGCTGAAGGACTTGCTTACGCAAGTAAAAGAGAACCAACAGTTAAAATGTTTAACGACGTTCAAAACGACAACCATCAAATGGTTGCTACAGTAAGAAATGGATTTGCTCAGTTAAGAACAGACCCAGTTGTAGCCGCAGGACAGCAAAACTTTATTAGACACATCGCAACATCAAATGTAATTGGTGCGGCGGCTGGTATCTCAGCAAGTTTGGCTCAGTTCTCGACTTCAGTAGCAAACCTAAGAGGCGATAACGCACCTACAACAGGTGGCCTATATTGGGCATTCATTACACCAGAACAAGAATTAGCACTTGCTAACGAACTTAATGGTGTTGGTGGAATCTCAAGTGGTTCTATTGGTTCAATCTCACAGGACTTAGCAAACGATGCCTTGTTACAAGGACTTGTTTCACAAGCAGTGGGACTTCAATTTGTTAGAAGTAATAACTTACCTAGAGACTTGGCGTCTACATAAGGGAGTTAAATTATGGCATTTATAACAGACGGATCAGGAAACGTAACTAGTTACGCAGAAGCAGTAGACGTGAAGGATAAAGATCAACGAATCTTTGAGGCCAATGAGGTCAACTTTACCGATGTGCCTGATACACCTGGAAGCCTAAACAATTACTTAGAGGATCTTACCACCAAAGCAACTAACAGGATCAATGAAAAGATTCGTGCTAGTGCTAGATGGAGAGAATACCTCGGATATGCTGGTGGAGGGTATAATTCAATTGATGATATACCCCCTATCAACATGAACTTTATTGTAAATAGGAAATCAGATATAACAGACATGTGTACATATTATACATTGAAAGAATATCTGCTACCTAAAATTGCTGACTTTGGTAATCCAGAATCAGCAGAAGTACAAAAAATTGAGTACTATGCCGGTAAGTTTGATGATTTATTCAGAGAACTTATGGACATACTCGATTGGTACGATGCTGATGGTGACGCAACCGTTGAAACCAATGAAAAAATGGTTAGGTTCAGAACTAACAGGCGTACTAGAGGCAGAAGCAATATAAGTAGAGTAAGATAATGGCTTTCAGAGATACACTGATTACCGATTTAACAAGCACTCTAAGTGGCAGTAATGTGTCAGTTAGCAGTGAATTACCATTTGTACAAAGTGGTGATGTTAGATTAGATATAAAGAATAAAAAAACTTTGTATTTAGATCAGGACAATATCAGCAAAGAAGTATTGTATAATACTCTCAATGGTGATGTGTATCAAACAGTAACAGCCGTTACTGGCTATCTCACAGTAGATGCTAAAAACCAACCAGGCGACATAGATACAGTTACAAACAGTATTCGTGAAGCAAGGTTAGGTATAACTGGTCCATACTCAAAAGAGTGTGCGACCGAAACTGAAATCACTACCGACTACATAACGTACACGTTTGATTTCGAGTTTATAACCGTATAACAAATAGGAGAAACCAATGGGCGTAATAAACGTAACAGCAGGTTCACAAGCAATTTTAACATTAGGTAATACAGAACCCTTAAGTTTACCAGGGGCAACTAATGCCATGGTAGTACCTTTAATGCAAGATGTTACTGTTAACGCATCACCTGGAACAGTTAGATATTCAACTTTGGATTCTAGTAGTTCTAGTGCGTTTACAACAGTAAATGAAAACAGCATTTCAGGAAACATGCTTATAGACGAAGTAACTTTCTTTGGATTAGCATCAGCAGGAGGTCTTAACCTCACTAAAGATACTGGTCTATTCGATACTAGTAAGAATAAAACAGAAACATTCTTTACTATCGCATTTGAAGGTGCTGACTCAGGTGATTATTATCTAAAAGGTAAAGGTTTTATTGGCGGTATAGCCGCATCGGCATCCATCGATCAAGCAGTATGGATTTCACCAATAGAAATTACCGTTAATGGCGAGTTGAGCAAAGCAACAGTATAAGTTAAAATAACTTAAATATATAACACCCTCAATATTGGGGGTGTTGTATTATAGGAGAAAGATATGGAACATAAATTTATGAGAAACTTTCATGATGGCGTATGGCAAGGTCGTGAAGATCGTGTTATCGTTGTACATGGTGTAGAACATGATATGGATGAATATGCTAAAGAACATGGTATAGTATTACCAGATAGCAAGGGCAGTAAAAAGCCTAAAAAAGAAATAAATATAGATGTAGAGGACAAAGGATATGGAGATATGGGAGAACAAGAAGCCAGTAGAGATACTGACGTCGATTGAGGCAGAAGTAGCCAAGGCTCAACACGAAATTAGATGTGCAACTAGAGACATACAAAAAGCACAAAACAGAATAGCATTTACAATAAGTGCTATACATAATTTAAAAGATAGAGATTTAAAGGAGTAAGATATGAAATTATCAGAACTAGCAAAAAAACCACAACTAGTGGAAATCACAATAGATAAAGAAGAACTTGTAGAAAAGTACGGCGATGCCTTAACTTTTTACATGTATGACAGACAGTCATTAGATGTTTTTTCTAAATTAGCAAACGCAACACAAGACAATGTAGGAGAATACATGAACATTCTCACAGATATCATTTTAAAAGAAGATGGTGAGCCTGTGATGGCTGATGAACATGTACTACCAATTGATGTCATGACAGAAGCAATGAGTCTTATCGGTCAAAAACTGGGAAAATAACCAGCCACGTTATAGACGAAAGTGCCGAAACTAATTTGATCATAATGTTGGATCAAATCAGTAAGAGGTACGGTGTTTTGCCAAGTGAACTATTAGGTAAAGGTGATAGTTTCGATTTAATGGTCTTTGATGTGGCAGTAACTTCAGAAATGATTCAACATGCCAAACAAAATAAACAACCATTATCAGAAATACAACAGAAAAGAATGTACGGCGATGATAAGTTAAAAGAAATGGAAGAAAGGTTTTATGGAAATAAAAGTAAAGACTAAAGACATTACTAAATTGTTTAGCCAATTAGGCAAAATGCCTAAGGGTGTACATTCTGATGCTTTTACATTCTTAAGGCAAGCAACACCAATCAGATCCGGCAATGCTAGAAGAAAAACCAAAAAAGAAAGCAGTTTGCGTATAGGTAGTAGATATGGATACGCAGGTAAATTGGACGACGGTTTTAGCAGACAAGCACCTGATGGGTTCACAGATCCTACAATTGACAAAATGGAGCAATTGGTAGATAGAGAAATCAGGAAAATAGACTAATGGCAAGAAGTATAGAAGTAGTTTTAGAACTAGATAATAAACAATATAACAGATCGATCGCACAAAGTCAAAAGCAGACTAAACAATTTGAAACTAGTGGCGTAAGTAGTGCTAACAATTTAAGAAATGCCTTTATAGCACTAGGGGGCGCCGCAGTTATAAAAAGCATTGTAGATGTTGGTGCTACTTTTCAACAATTAGAAAATTCATTAAATGTTGTATTTGGTAGTGTTGATGCTGGTGCGGCCGCATTTGAAAGAGTTCAACAATTTGCTACTAAAACACAATTTGACGTACAAACATTAACGCAGGCTTTTGTACAGTTAAAAGGTGCTGGTGTTGAACCCACAGAAGAACTATTAATGACATTTGCCGATACGGCAAGTGTTACCACAGACCAGATGGGCACATTCCAGGCCGCCTTAGACTTAGTGTCACGTTCTACAGCAGGTGGATTAGGTTTAGAGGACTTAAACAGGCTGGCCGACAGAGGTATACCAGTATTCACAATATTACAAGAAAAATTAGGTCTTGCTAGACTAGAAGTAAGTGAATTTGGTAAAACAGCCGCAGGTGCCGACAAAGTAATTAGTGCTTTATTAGAAGGCATGAGAGAAGGATTTGGTGGTGCTTTAGCAAATCAGGCAGGATTAATTAACTTTGAATTAGGCAACTTAAAAATTGCCATGGACAACTTGAAACTTGCCATATTTGAAACATTTGGTGACGATGCCGCACAGGGTATCAAAGCATTAGCAGATGCTATAAACAACTTAGCAAGTAACACTGATGCTATTGTGTCATTAATGAAAGTATTAGGTGGTTTACTAAGTGTGTTCTTAGCCTTTGGTGCTGTAAGAGGCGTTACAGCATTGATGAATGGCTTAGAAAAAGGTCTAAAAGGATTATTAGCCACAGCCGCAGGTAGTGGCAAACGTTTTAAAGGTCTTAAAGAAGCAATTCGAGGCTTAGGATTTAAAAGTGCCTCAAGTAAACTAGATGGATTCAATAAATCATTAGGTAAAACAAACCCTACATTATTAAAATCTGCTAAAAACACTCTAACGTTTAGTGGTGGATTAGCCACAGCCGCCAGAACATTATTAAGATTTGCTGGTTTTGTAGGTATAGCATTTACAGCCTTTGAAGCACTGAGATTTGCTTTTAACTTATTTAAAGGTCCATCAGATGAAGTTGCCGACTCAGTAGATGGCATGTCAGGTGCCATGAAACGTAATGAAGAAGCACAAAAAGCCTTTGAAGAAAGACAAAAAGCCGCCGCATTGTCGGCCAAAGAATTGGCAGGTGAAATTGAAGACCTAAAATCAGTAGCAACATCCTTTTTAGCCAATGATTATAGATCAGAACTAGAAAAAATAACAGATCGTCAAGATAAAGCCAGACAAGCACTATTTGATTTGCGAATGGCATTTGTTAAATCCAATGGAGACATTGAGAATTACCAAGCATTGCTAGCCGCAGTTAAAAATGAAATTATTGCCGCAGATGCCGCCTTTAGTGATTACAATGACAGTTTAAAAGATCCAGCACAAGAAACGTTTTTAGAATTTNTNAAAAGAATGGATGATGCTTTGTTAAATTATAACACAGAGCAAAAAAATGCCACACAATTATTAGAAGAAATGAACGAAGCATTAGCATTAGGTCATGGTGATGCCGAGGATTTTGCTTTTGTAATAGAAAGGTTAAACAGTATATTAGGAATTACAACACCTAATTTAGAAGAAGGTAGAAAAGCATTTGCTGATTTTGGCGAGAGTCTAGAAGGTGTATTTCTCACAACAGTCGAGTACGAAAGAATACAAAAACAATTAAACGCACTAATAGAAAAATATCCTGAATTAGCAACAGAGGCCACAACCGCACAACAAGATCTAGATGCGGCATTAAGCAGTAATGAAGGTGTAACCAATTTCTTGAACACATTAGGACAAGCACAAAAATCACTTAGTGAAGATTTAGCACAAGCATTTATGGATGGTGAAAGTGCCGGTGATGCATTCCAAAAATTCTTTAAGAAAATGGTTAAACAAATTATAGCAGACATAATAAGACTTGCTATAATTCAGCCAATACTAAATGCTATAATGGCACCATTTGGATTTGGAATGGGATCAGGTGGTAACGTCATTAAACTGCCAGGTAGAGCAAATGGTGGACCAGTTATGCCAGGTGGCACATACTTAGTTGGTGAAAAAGGACCAGAACTATTACAGATGGGTTCACAAGGTGGAAACGTTATACCTAATGGACAATTTGGTGGTGGACAAGTAACATACAACATAAACGCCGTTGACGCACCTAGTTTCCAAGCCTTAGTAGCAAGTGATCCACAATTTATATACGCAGTCACCCAAGCAGGTGCCAGAAGTGTACCAGGAGCAAGATAATGAGTTTTCAAACAATAATAGATAACGCAACATACATTAACATTGATAAACGCAAAACCACAGCAATGAGTGTTAGTAGAAGTGGACATATAAAAACAGCAGAACGCCAACCAAGTGTGTACAAGTTCACAGTAGGTAGTGTACCAGGCCTTACATATTCAGAAAATAGAGGCGTACTAGAAGATATAGATAGTGCTGACAGAATAACAGAAGCAAATATCAGTTTATCAAACAACACTGGCATGAATTATGTTACGGCATATCAAGGTGATATATCAGACGCAGAACTAAACGACATTGTAATGGTAGGTGGCGATGGCAAAGAGTTATACATCAATACCAGTGGCGTAACAGGATCAGGTACACTATTCAAGAAAGGTGACTTTGTACAACCAGCAGGAAACAGTAGTATATACAGATATCCATATCAAGTAACATCAGATGTTTCATTTAGTGCGGCAGCCAATGTCACAATACCTGTACACAGACCAGTACTAAGTCAAACAGGACAAGTTATTACAAGTGGCGGACTTAGAACAGGCACAGAATGTAGATTTCATGTTAAAGCAATAAGTTGCCCAACATACAGTATAGTACCACATGATAGAATAGAATTTACAGGTGATTTTGAGTTTGTGGAGATTATAACTTAATGACTACTATCACAGAAGTACAAGGCACTAATATAGCACCAATTACACTTATTGATTTACAATTAGGTGGCAATGTGTACTATATTTCAAGTAATTGGAAACCTGTAACAGTAGGTGGCAACGATTACACAGAACTAGGCAGTTTCTTAACTGTTGGTCAAATGTCAGATGATTTAAAATATGACAGCAGTGACTTAACACTAACACTTAGTGGTATACCTTCTGAACAAAACTATCTAAGTAGAATACTAACAGAACCTGTAAAAGGTGGTAATGTAACTATACAAAGAGCATTTGTAGATCCTAGTACACTAGCACTAACAGGCAATGAATACACAAGGTTTAAAGGTGTAATAACCAATTTTAAAATAGATGAACAAGTAAACATACTCAGTAAACAAATGGACTATGCTGTAACAGTTACACTAGCAAGTCAATTAACAGTACTCAGTAACAAAATATCAGGACAAAGAACAAACCCTGAAGACCGTAAAAGACTATTCCCCTCAGACAGAAGTTTTAACCGTATACCAATACTGTACAATACCAGTTTTGACTTTGGTAAAGAATACAGCACATCAGGTGGATATGGTGGTGGCGGTGGAGGCGGTGGACGTGGTGGCGGTGGCCGTGGACGAAACGAACAACAAAGATAAAGATTTAAAGGATATAAAGATATGATTAGACAAGCAGATATAAAAGATTTTAAGAACATTAAGAAAATGTTTATAAATTTTGCCAATAGTGCGCCAGTTGATTACTTACACAATCCTCATTACGATGAAGATTATATAGATCAACTACTGTACAGTATTAGTAAAACAGGAGTTTTGCTATACGCAGAACACGATGGTAAACCAGCAGGTTTCTTTATTGCGGCACAGGCCGCAGATGTGTGGTTACCACAAGTCAAACATGTATTGCGTGAAATGGCATGGTGGGTAGAACCGGAACACAGAGATGGTACCATAGGTGGTAAATTATTCTTAAAATTTATAAGCATTGCTAGAGCAATGAAAGATGCTGGTAAGATACAAGGTTACACAATGACACTTATGGATAAATCACCAGACATCAAACTAGACAAATATGGTTTCAAGCCAATTGAAACAGTATATTACGCAGAGTAGGAGTATAACATGGCAGTATTTACAGCAATAGCAAGTGCAATAGTTGGAGCAATATCAGGTATTGGTTTTACAGCCGCATTAGCCGCCGCAGGTACATTTACACTGACAGGATTAGCAATTGGGGTAGTTGCCGCAGGCTTGGCCTTTGGTACTGCTAAGTTGATGGGTGTATTCGACATACCCGACATGGGTCCTGATCCCGGGACTAAAATACAGGTGGCCCCGAGTACTGACAACAGAATCGGCATAGCCTATGGCCGAAACTTTATGAGTGGTCCTATCACAGATGTAAATATATCTAATCAAAATGATACTATGCACTACTGTATTACACTAAGTGAATTTGTAGAAGGTCAAACATATACAGTTAATCAAATATTTTGGGGTGATAGAAAACTTAACTTTTCAGGTGCTAATGTAAGCAGTTACACAGATCCAAATGCTACTAGCACAGAAGATTGGAAAGACAAAATTCGTATACGACTATATGCTGGCGGTACTACAGCCGCAAAACAAATATTTCCTACATCAGGTGCCGTAAATGCCACAACAATGATGCCCATATGGAGTTCATTAGGTCCTACACATTACACTATGGAAGGATTGGTATTTGCCATGATAGAAATAGATTATGATGCTGAAAATGGTATAGCAGGTTTAGGTTCAATGACATTTGATGTTACAAATAGTATGCATAATCCAGGAGAAGTTTTATTCGACTACATGACTAACAGTAGATATGGTGCTGGATTAGCCAATGCCGATATTGACATTACAAGTATATTAGGTACAGCAAATACACAAATGAAAGGATATGCCGATGAACAGATTACTTACACACCAAAAGCAGGTGGTAGTAGCACTATAGATAGATATCAAATCAATGGTTATCTCAGTACATTCAACAGTTGTATGGATAACATAGACGATATTTGTCGTAATGCTGGTACATACTTTACATTTGACGGCAAACAGGGTAAATTTAAAGCAATACCAAACAGACCATATAGCACCAGTGAGTTAAGTTCAGCATTTCAATTGAATGATGACAACTTAATTGGTAAAATATCCATTACAAGCACAGAATTATACAATACACTCAACAAAGTTACAGTATCATTTGCTGATCAAAACAGAAAAGATCAAACAAATACCATAGTACTAGAAACACCAAGTGGCGATAGGAACACAGGCGAACCAGACAATAATTTAGAATACAGATTACCACTTATAAACAATAACATTCACGCAGAACAACTTGGTAACCTAGACCTTAATCAAAGTAGAAAAGGTATGGTAGTAACCACAGTAGGTGATTTCAGTTGTTTACAAATAGATGCTGGAGAAGTTGTAAAATTAAGTAACAGTGACTATGGTTTTACAGATAAACTGTTCCGTGTCATGAAAAACAAAGAATTACTAGGTGAAGATGGCATGATTTCATGCGAATTATTATTGCTAGAGTATGACGCAACTGTATATACAGCACCAGCAGTAACAGAAAGTGCTGATGAAGATGATCCAATTGACATACCAATTTTACCACCTATACCTCCAATTATACCACCAGGTATTTTAACAAACCTTTTCTTCGATGTAACACAAACAAGCACATCAGGTAGTGGTAGTAATGGTAATTTTATTGTGAGAGCCAATACCAGTTTCCCGTTTGCATATGAACAAGTATTTGTTACAAATGGCGGTACAGGTTATGCCAACGCAGATGTTATTACTGTAACAGGCAACACATTACGTGGTCGAACACCACTAAATGACTTAACATTTCAAGTAGCAGGTGTAGATGGCAGTGGAACAATACCACAAGTGTTAAATGCTACACAAAATGTTACAGGAAATGCCGCACTTAGAGCCAATGTTGCTAATTTTGGTGGACAAGTAGATAAAAATGCTATTGCTCAATTTGGAGCAGGTGGACAAGTAGATACAGCACCTGCGGCTAATACAACACTAGCCGCCAATACAGCAGTATTTGCCAATATAGCACCTACTGTACCAATTGACTTAGCAAATATTGAAAACGGCAAATATACTGTACTAACAAATGCTACACCATTAGGACAATTACCAGGTTCAGGTGCGGCAGATTATGGTATAAGGTTTGGTATTGACGTAGACTTTGCTAACAACCAAACAATTACTAATTTTGTGAGTCAAGGTGTAAGTTTACAAAACTTTAATCATATACCTAGTGTGATTAATTCACAAGGTGAGTTTGAAGTTACAGATGAGATGATTGGTGCTAACATACGTCTAGAAGGTTTTAACACATTAGCAAACGTAGGTGGTACACCTAATACAGTTGGTTTTAAAAACATGAAATATGACATGTTCCGCCTTAACAAAGGAGAACTGGAATAATGAGTAACTGGATTGTTTACAAAAGTGCTACAGGTCAAATAGTAGATCATGACTATATGGGAAATGAAGCAAAAGTACAAAAACTATGTGGTGTGAATCCTGGAACAACATACATGGCAGGCAAATGCCATCCAGAAGGCTGTAAAGTAGATATAACAGAAGACCCTCCTGTGATATTACATAATCAAAATCAAATACCTACAATAGCATTAGTAAGACAAAGACGTGGCATAATGTTAACAGCATGTGATTGGACACAGGCACCAGATTCACCATTATCAGACAGTAAAAAAGCAGAATGGCAAACGTATAGACAAGCATTAAGAGATGTACCTGTAAATCAAGCAAGTGTAAGTGATTTATATGATGTTGTCTGGCCAACAGAACCAAGTTAAACCGATATTGAAAACGTTAATTGGCCGTCAGAACCCAGTTAAAACGATAAATACATATTAAATAATAAGCCTATATTGCCTCAGTGATATAGGAATACCCTTCAGGAGTAGTTATGTCAGGTAGAGTTTTATCCTTTAAATCTTACATTGGCGGAGCAGACAACGTACAGATGTTGGAAATGTTCCCGTCAACACAAAGTCAATTCACATACAATTATGGCACAGACGTATCAAGTTATCAATTTGATGCGGATTTTCAAACCATTGTGGTCGACACATTAACATATGATCGTGTATCAGGCGATCCTAATTTTACAGATGCTAATATAGTAGGCAGTTTTGGTAGTAACACCACAATAGGTGCTGGTTTTATTAATAGCAGTGATGCCGCAAATGGTAACATCAAATTCACAATACCGGCACAACGGTATACAGGAAACATTATACCAGATGCCAGAGCAAATGTACCAATTACTGTAGTAAGTTTTAAATGGACAGACCCAGCCGCAAATACTGTTACATCACATAGATGGGCAGTTATTGAAAGGTATGAACC
>JGI24003J15210_10000982_pt1 | contig 12382 bp, 19 predicted proteins | sample LinPmetageLP28_FD_15210 | JGI IMG/M metagenome (IMG submission 15210)
GCATTAAGATCGTCTCCAGAAAGTCTGCTGATGTCTAATATTTTGCGCTCTTCTATTTGGGCTTTGACCTCCACAGCTTTGAGGTCTGGAACGCATTTGCCGAGAAGAGTTTTCGCCGCCATGACCCGCAGCTCTGGGTCAGCAGCTATGGCTCCAGCTTTTGTTGCCAGACCATCTGCGTCTTTCACGTAAACCGGAAACATCTCTTTTCCGGCCATGACAGCCGACAAGAACCCGACAGGGTCAGCTTGTCCCATGATCCAGTTGATCGTTGCGTTGTGGTTCCACTTGTATTTGTTTTGCTTGCCTCTAGCAACCTTTTGTTTCCCCAGAGGCTCAACTGACTTGAATTTACCGTCCCATGCCTCTGGTTTAACCCGAGGACCATTGTTGACTGGTCTTTGAACGATTGTCTTGGGCTCCTTTGGCTTGGGAGGACGACCAAGTTTCTTTTTCTCTCGACTCATTTTCTCTAGCCTTTCAACCTTGTTTGCAGTGGTCAACTGAAAAATAACTGAGCCAACTATCGCTGATCTTTGGGCAAAAAGAAACCCTCCATCTTTGCAGTGCGAAACCTAGCCGGATGGAGGGTAGTGAGGAGAAAGTAGTATGAATGAAAACACGTTACTCTTTTTTGTTAACAAAAGCAACCGCTCTGGCCAGAAATAACTTAGCATCATGGACAGCATGCATTATCCGCAGCTGCCTCCTGACTTCTTGTTGTTGGCGCAACAGCTCTTGGCGTTGCTGCTCAGGCGTTAATCTTGCCAACGAAAACTCCATCTTTGAAGAACTTGGCGAAAGCGAAAGGATCACGCTTTTGACGACGACGCATCTCATCCGAGTAAGTCATCCGCTGATCGGCGTAATAGTTTTCCTTCTCAGGATTCCAACCGCGCATTGCTTCCCCAGCTTCACGACAATCTTGAATGACAAAAGCCAACTCATCGTCGGTGCACTTGCTCGCCATGGATGTCCACTTGGCGAACTCAGCAGCTGTTGCCCCACTCATTGGGACAACTCCATGTGCTTTTGGCTCATCGCCATGAACACCCCAGAAGCCACATCAGCACTCTCGTCACCCAGACGAACCTGCCAGACGCCAGCCCAATCGGTGGCACAAACAACTGTGGCCTTGCGACCGAAGTAAAAACAATCCTCATCACGGATGATGATCTTGTCGTTGCGATTAAACATAAACAGTTCCTTTCTCAAACCAGCAGAGCCAACCCCAGCCAGTAAAGAGAGTATGTCTTATTTTTTCAGAAAAAGCAAGAACTATTTCACCAAAAATTATAATAGTTTTTTAATAAACATTAACAATGGTTTACAGTTGCGTTCCCGATGAAGGGGAACGAGCTCCCCATCTAATCGAACAAGGGGAACGCTTATTATCATTTGTTAACAGCAACTTACAGCTTCCGTTCCCGACGTTCCCTTTCTTTCGCTAATTTTTAACAACAAAAAAATAACCTCAAATTTCTCCTTATAGTAATGCAAAAACAACGGGTGCAAAAACAACTTCACTGAAAAGATCGGCAACTCCGGTTACGCAATTGTTTTTAAACAATAATTTTTATTTTATTCAAAACGAGCGTCTTCTTTGAAATTTTCTTGTTTTCTTTTGAATTTTTTGCAGGCATACTCAAGGTTCACTGAGAAAGGACACTCAATGCCTAAAGTTTACGTCGTCAATCGTCCGAGAGAAAACAAGTTTGGGTGGACACCTGACTTGAGTGACGCATCGCGTTATGGTGCGTTGGAGATTGTGTTTGAGCCCGAGGACAAGCCACAATTTGTCCCAGGACCATCCATCCAAAAAGCTCGGAGGATAATGAAAGATTTCGGGTCAGAGGATTACATCCTGTGGCCAGGAGGTGGTGACCCTATTGCTGTGATGGTGTGCTGCATGATCGCATCAGAAATGTCACCAGTCGTGCGCATCCTACGTTGGGAGCGTAATTTTGAAGAGGGAGACAGGGATCGCCGCAAAGGTTGGTACATGCCTGTTGCCCTAGAAATGAGAAAGGCTTAACATGAAAGAGCAAGTAGATCTGCTTGAGGACGTGGCACCTGCGTCCAATGAATTAGGTGCAATTTCTGACATGGCTCAAAAGATGTTCAACATTCAAGCTGAGTGTGAAAATCTGGAGATGCTGTTGAAGAATAGAAAGCTGGATCTAAAAGCAATCGCCGAACAAGACTTGCCTGATTTGATGCAAGAACTGAACATCAAGGAATTCACCCTGACCAATGGTGCCAAGGTGGAGATCAAAGATGTTATCACAGGCTCAGTCCCGAGCGCAGGTGCAATCGCACGTGCCAAAGGTGACACCCAAGACGAGCTGGCGATACGGCAACAACAATGCTTTGAATGGTTGCGCGGCAATGGTGCTGCTGATTTAATCAAGAGCAATGTTGAGGTCCAGTTTGGGCGCAATGAAGATGACGAATGCAATGCCTTCACAGAAGAGCTGCGCGAACGTCAACTTTATTATAAGCGTGCAATTGGTGTCCATCCATCCTCACTCAACAGCTTTATCAAAGAGCGTTTGAGCGAAGGCAAAGACATCCCCCTAGATCTGTTCAGAGTTTACACAGGTCGCACAGCCAACATCAGGAGATAATCTAATGGCGAAGAAAAAAGAAGTAGCATTGAAAGAAGAAAGCAATGTTGTGTCCATGTCTGTAATGGATATGTTGCTTGAGGATGCAGGATCAGCCAGCGAGGGAATGTCCAAAGACGACATGATGATCCCACGCTTGTCCATCCTGCAACAAATGTCCCCGCAGATCAATAAGCGTGATGGCGCATATGTTGATGGGGCTGAAGCTGGCCACATCTATGACAATGTTTCCAACGAAGTCTATGATGGGGAGAACGGGATCACAGTGGTTCCGATCAGTTATCGTCGCGCCCACATTGAGTGGAAAGCCGATCGTGGTGGGTTGGTTGCCGACCATGGCTCAGACAGCGCATGCTTAGACAATTGCACTCGTGGCAGTCGCGGTGAATATCTCACCGACGAAGGCAATGAGATTGTCCCCACAGGCGAATATTTTGTGTATGTTGTTGAGGACGATGGGAACTATTCCCCAGCAATGCTCTCAATGAGCAAGTCTCAGCTGAAGCGTGCACGCCAATGGAACTCAATGATCAACCGTCTACAGGTTCCCCATCCACAAGGTGGAGGCACAATCAATCCTGCGATGTTCTGGAACGCCTACACGCTGTCCACAGTCCCAGAAGAAAATGATCAAGGCTCTTGGTTTGGGTGGAGTGTGAAGATGAAGTTTGACGCTAAGTCTGGCGGCATCTTGAAGAACAACCCCAATGGCACTGAAATTTATTTGGCTGCACGTGACTTCAAGCAACAGGTCGCATCTGGTGTCCTGAAGCCAACAGGCCCAGTCAATGACAATGAGGTGCCATTCTAAAACAACCCAGTGGGTTGTTAGGCAATCTGTCCTTCAATGTCTTTCCATGTTGGGGTGCAGATTGCCGACGATTCAGAAAGGAACATCATGCAACAAACGAAGAGATTCATGAAGTTGTTTCGTGGTTACGAACACGCACATGGACAATATCGAGTTCAGAAGACAGAAGCAGACGGCAAGATGTCTGGCCGTGCACTGACCATCAGCGAGCCAGCCACCCAAGAGAATTTTGAGTCTCACCTGAATGGTGGCGACTACATCCTAGGCATCATCATGCTGCGAGAAAACAACTCTTGCAATTTTGGTGTGATCGACATTGACATCCGAGGTGACGTAAAGCTCAACGAGAGTTTGGAGTCTCTGGAAGAAAAGATACGCTCAACCCCATTGGTGTTGTGCAGGTCAAAGTCTGGTGGTGCACACTTGTATTTGTTCTGCGAACCTGCCATAGCAGCCATTGACATGGTCGCCAAGCTCAACGAGTTTGCAGCTGGGCTAGGGTATGGTGGTGCTGAAGTTTTCCCCAAGCAAATCAGCCGCGCAAACGAACGTGATCGTGGCAACTGGATCAACCTATGTTATTGGGATGGCGACAAGTCTGAGCGGCATGCAATCCATGAAGGCAAGAAGCTCAACCTGAAAAAGTTTTTGGACGTTGCTGAAAAGAAGCGCACCACCTATGAGGCTCTGGAAAACTTCAAGCCTGACCTGACGAACAAGTTTGATGATGGGCCGCCATGCCTTCAACACATAATGACCATGGGCTTCCCAGAAGGTGGGCGAAACATTTCTTTGTTCAATGTGGGCGTTTATTATCGCAAGAAGAACCCCGACGATTGGCAAGAAGATCTGATGAGGTTCAACTATGAAAGCATGAGCGAACCCCTGCCCTCTGGTGAGGTCAATGGCCTGATCAAGTCTGTCAGCAAAAAAGATTATGCCTACACTTGCAAACAATCTCCAATTTGCAACTATTGCGAGAAGTCCAAGTGCATGAAGCGAGAGTTTGGCATTGGTGGAATTGGTGGCGGTCAAGCCATAGAGATAGACGCCATCACGAAGTACGAAACTGAGAACAGACAATCCGTGCGATGGTACATTGAGATCGGTGGTGAGCGAATAGAAGTCACGACCCAACAGCTTTTGGACCAACGCCAGCTGCAAAAGCTGTGTGTTGAAAAGCTCAACAAGTGTCCGAGCACAATGCCAGGACAGCGTTGGGAGCAGCGCATCAACGAGCTGTTGACCAGTGTTGAGGTGATCTTGGACCCAGACGATGCATCACCCCAAGGCCAATTTGAAAAGATGCTCGACAGCTTCCTGACTGGCAAAGTCCAAGCTCGCCAAAGAGACGAGATCATGAATGGCAAGCCATGGCACGACATCGACGATGGGAAGGTTTACTTCCGATCAGAAGACCTATTTATTTATCTTGAGGCTAGGAGGTTCAGATATCCATCCCAGCACCAAGTCTGGTCTTGGCTCAGGACTGTGGGTGGTGACCGCAAGGCATTCCGAATAAAATCTAAGCCAGTCAAGGTCTGGTCTGTTCCGGCTCCAGACTTCTATCAAGACGACGATGAATTGAATATTCCGAGTGGCGTGACTGAGGAGTTTTGAAATGATAAATCGTGATGAATATGAAAGAGTCTGCGAAGAAAATCGGGAGCTGAAAGAAAGGCTCGAAAAGATAACAAGAGAGCTGTTCGTGGTTTATTGCACAGCCAAGAAAGTTTTAGGGGGAGAAGATGCTGCTGGAAAAGAATAAATTAGCCAAGGCCAAGTTTGCGGAGATCCTTGAAAGAAACCTGCAACCCAGACCAGAATCATACCACTATGCAGAGGCTGTTGTTTGTGATTTCTGCGGCCAATACACACGTGGCAAGATTTACAAAAAATGGAGCCTCCATGAGCTCGCATTGCGCACAACAGTCGACTGCGACTCATGCTTCACAGAACTCTTTCAGAAAGGAATAGAATATCATGAGGAAAGTCCAGATCATCCTCGGACCTCCAGGAACGGGCAAGACAACGAAGCTGCTGGGGATAGTTGAGGACGCACTCAAGCGTGGCATTCCCCCAGAGCGCATTGCTTACTTAGCCTTCACTCGCAAAGCAGCCCACGAAGCTGCAGAGCGTGCAATGGATCAGTTTGGTTTCGATGAGAGCAGGTTCCCATATTTCCGAACACTTCATTCTTTGGCCTTCAAACAGCTCGGACTGCAACGAGATGAAGTAATGACCAATAACCACTATCGCAAATTTGGCAAGGCAATGGGTGTTGAATTTAAAGGCATATATGATGAAGATCTTGGCATTCACACTGGTGATGGCTTGGGAGACAAATGTTCACGAGTTGAGTCTCTGGCTAGAGTTGGACTACGCACAGTTGAACAACAACACCACATTTCCAAGATCAATGACCTGACCCTGCATGCGGTGCGACAATATGATTCTGCGTTGCGCGTTTATAAGCATGACAACGGATTGCTGGACTTCACTGACATGTTGGAGCAATATGAGTCCGCACTGCCAGTCGACATTTGCATCTTTGACGAGGCGCAAGACTTGAGCTCATTGCAATATCGCATGGCAATCTTAGCCAGCAGCCAAGCCTCAGAAGTTTACATAGCAGGGGACGACGACCAAGCCATCTTTGGTTGGGCAGGAGCAGACGTTGCCAAATTCCTGTCATTGAAAGGTGAGCGAGTCGTGCTGCCCCAAAGCTATCGCATCCCAAAAGCTGTGCACAATATTGCGTTGGAAGTTGTCAGCCGCATCAAGAACAGATATGAAAAGCCATGGTCACCACGCCAACAGCAAGGTTCCGTCGAGTGGGTGGCTGACGAACAACAAGCTGACTTCTCCGGTCGGGGGACTTGGATGTGTCTCAGTCGCAGCAAATACCTGCTCAACAGGTTCAAGCAATCCGCAAGACAACAAGGCTATGCATACCTGTTGAATGGCAAGCACTCTTTGGACAACGAAGAAACCAAGGCAATCTTGAGTTGGCAAAGGCTGAAGTCAGGCAAGCACCTGACCGTGCATGAAGCCAAGAACATAATCAAGTTTTTCTCTTTCACAGTCGATCTGCCTAAGAAAGAGTCATATGACCTCAATGATCTGGGACTGCCAGACGAGGCAAAGAATCTTGATTGGATGACAATGTTAAAAGGCATCGCCCCAGACGAGCGGGAATATCTCCGATCTTGCTTGCGCAATGGGGAGAAGTTTTCGAATAAGCCAAGAATATCAATCTCAACAATCCACCAGTCCAAAGGTGGTGAGGCTGACAATGTGGTCTTGACAACTGACATGGGGCGTCTCAGCTGGGAGAATTCACACACCGACGAAGAGAATCGAGTGTGGTATGTGGCATTGACCAGAGCCAAAGAAAATTTGTTTGTCGTTCGACCTCGCAATTTGATGCACTATCAGCTATGAGTAAAGCATTGGAAACATTGGGAGAAAAACTATTTTCATTTTTATTGAAGAAAAAGGTTGCCTTTTCGACAACAATAAGACATACTGTGATAGTCAACTGAGAAAGGAAATGACATGAACAACCCAACCTTCGCCCTGAACATCAAGAGCCTCGTCGTCAAAGCCTATGCAACTCCTAAGCTTGCACAGTCGCAAGGCAACGGTGCGATCCTCTTCACCTCTGCTGAAGAGCTGCTGGCTGACCGCAACATCACAGGCAAGATCCTTGTGGATGCTTTCAACGAAGTCACCGACAAGCCTGTCAAAAAGTTTTCCGACAACAAGACTGCTGCTCGTCGTTACATGGCTGCGATTGCTGATCTGCACGTCGACACTGGCAGAACACTGGTCATCAATGGCACCAAAGTAACCTCCAAGCCAACCCCACAGGTCGCTGCACTGCCAGGAATGACACCACTCGGCATCACTCCTGCAAAGGACGATGTTGATCTTGTTGTGATCCCTTCAGACAAGCCAACCAAGGCTCGCGGTGCATTCACTGGAAAAGTCATCAATGTTCTTGTGACTGAAAATCCTCGTCGTGAAAACACCAAGGAGGTGTGTGGTTATGCTTCCTTTAACCTGCTCCTCAACCATGGTGTTGACATGCCATACGAGCTTTACATCAAGCAAGGTGGTCGTGCTGAAGACCTCAAGTGGGATATCTCCAAAGGTTGGGCAGAGGTTAAATGAGCTGCAAAGACTGCTTCCTCCCCAAACTCAACGAGCAGGAAATTAACCTCCTGCTCGTTGCCCTAGATTCTTGCATATTCCCTATCGAGCAAGATTTGCCACAGGCAATAACAACTCATTCAGCAGCAAAGAGAGCTGAAAGAAAACTCAGGAAAATGTTGGACTTAAAATGAAAATAGAAATTTTATCCGATGATAGAGTTGCGGGTGATTTAAACCTGTCACGATTGGCTTGGGAGCTTTCCCGCTCACCTGATGACACAACCCCACTCGACACAATCCTTTCAATTGATGCACCAGTAAATGAGATCCCATCAATTGTTATGAGTGTCGAGTGCACCATACTTGAGCGAGAGATTTTCGCCTCTTACAGAGATCATGTTATGTGGGCGAGAACCTCCAGAGTTGATGCGCCATCTGAATTTACTGTGCCAGACTATTTCAAATATTCCGAGATAATGGATGATGTTGTCTTGCTTAAAAACAAAATCAATGCTGACATTGATGCTGGAATTATTCAGGATGAATACAGGCTTCATATGCCAATTTGCGCAATGACATCATTTACCACTCGGCTCTCTTGGAGAGGCATTGTTAAAATATATAAATTTTATGAGCACCTCTCAACCATTCACGATTATTTTAAGATTGGCAGAGATGAGCTTGAAAGCAAATTTCAAATAAAAAAATACGCCGGAAATTATTCTTATGTGAACCCCATCCCCATGCTAAAGTCTCACGAAAGGTGGAGCGGCAAAGTTGGCCCAATTGCCACTGTTTGTTTGAACATGACCATTGGCCTCAGAGCTCAAGTTGTTCGCCATCGAAACTACACAATAAAAGACAACCTGATGGAAATAATCAAAGCCAAAGACTGCTGGACAAGAACGCTTGGTGACAAAATTTGCATTTCAATTTCAGCCGAGGTAGAATTTTGGAAAACCGTTGTGAATAAACGTCAATGTTGGATCGCTCAGTATGGCATATGGAAAAGCATAATTGTCGCAGCTCAAGAATACATCGAGATCAGCGAACAAGACTTGCCCTGCAACAAAGGCTTTTGCCCTTACACTCGGGATGCTGAATTACGACACACTGATGATGATCCAGGAGCACCATGCCCAATACACAGCTCTTTAAACTCCATGCCCATTGATCAAAAATATATGGAGATGGTTAATATTGAAGCGAGCTACCGACCTGCCTTCTGGCAAAAACACATATCAAAACTGGAGGAAGTAAAATGACAATGAAAATATATCTTGCTGGGCCTTTTTTTAATCCGAAGCAAATTGAAACAATCGAGGCCATTGAAAATGAATTCGATAAATATGGCTTTGATTATTTCTCACCAAGGAAAAGTGGTGGTGTAATTTCTCACCTGTCTTTGGAGGACAGAAGCAAAGAGTCGAAAAGAATTTACGACAGCAACGTATCAGCCATGATTGATGCTAATGTTCTGTTCGCGATTGTTGATGGTCGGGACACTGGTACAGTTTATGAAATGGGTTATTTCCGAGCACTGACTGATCACTTTAAATATAAAAGTAAAATGAGTGCCGATGACCAAAAGCGTTATTCAATAACCTACACCAATGAGAATTTTGGCCTAAACATAATGCTCAAAGAAAGTGTTGATGCACACATTGTCGGGACAAAAGACTTGAAAGCATTTTCTGGACTTTGTGCTAGATCCTGGGATAAACCTCAACAGCGCCAAATGTTGTCAGGAGTTGATTGGGAAGATCACATTGGTCGTCGAGCAAAGATCCTTGAGAATTTCCAGAACTTTAATCCGGATGTTGAATGATGAAGGTTATAAAATTATTTAGCCTGACCCAAGGATTGTCCTCAATTCAGCGGTACTCCCAGCTTCATTTGCTGAAGCCAGAGTCCGTAATGGAACACACAGGTTTCGTTTGTCTTTTTACCTATGTGCTTTGCGAAGAGCTTGACAGCTATGCCCTGACAATCTCGGAGAAATTCAACAGAGGTGCTGCGCTTGAAAGAGCAATTGTTCACGACATTGATGAAGCTGTAACAGGCGACATACCAAGGCCAACAAAATATTACAACAAACATTCGATCGCTGTTTTTGATGAAATATCAGTTCGCGGAATTGACCAGATAGTTTATGAGTTGTCTCTTGAAAAGTCATCAATAAAAAAAGACTGGAGCTGCTCTAAATCTGGGAAGGAAGGTTTGGTTGTTGCTTTGGCAGATCTTTCATCCGTCGTTTGCAAATTGTGGGAGGAGGTGGTTATGCTTGGAAACAAAAAGCTGTTCAGACAATCGAAAGGTGTTGAGGACCATTTGGCCTCTTTCAGAGAAAAGCTGAAATTTGACGATCATGAATTTGCTATGAATGATATACAGGTCAATTGCTTCATGGAAATAATTTGCCAGCTTCAAGAAATAATTGACTCAATCAATGAAATGCCAGAAGCTATGCATGGAACTTTCGGGAATTTTGAGGCCAAGCCATGAGCAAAAAATATGAAGATGATTTGATAATCGCTGTGCGGGAAGACAAAAAACACATGACCGTAAAGGAGATTATGGAGAAGCACAGCCTGAAGGAGCATGAAGTCAAGTACATCCTTTATAATCCTCATTGCACGTTGCTGGAGGACAAGCCAATACCTGTTGACTACGTTGTTGATGATGCTGCGTTTGAGGAGCCTGAAGACTTCCAAAAAGACGAACGATCAATAGTCAATGGCTTCAGGAAAGCATTCAAAGGACTGTTCGAAAAATGAATGTTTACTTACCTTGTCAAAAGGAGTAAAATTACCGTGCTGAGAAAGGAAATGGCATGAATATTTTTTACCTAGACCACAACCCTGTGGAAGCTGCAAAGATGCACTGCGACAAGCATTGCGTCAAAATGATCCTTGAGACTGCGCAGCTGCTGTGCACTGCTCACAGAGAGCTCGATGGTGACTACTGGGCTGACATGGTTGGCTTGTATAAGTCGACCCACAAGAACCATCCGTCTGCTGTTTGGGTGCGCGAGAGCTCTGCGCAATATTGGTGGGCTTGCGGATTGTATGTCCAGCTTGGTTTGGAATACACCAGACGATACGGCAAGACCCACAAGAGCATGGGTCTGGCTCCATTCTTGACAATTTCACCAATGCGGATTGATCGTCTGGCTTGGCGAGAACCACCACAGTGCATGCCTGATGAGTACAAAACTGACTGCACTGTTGAGGCATACCGAAAGTATTACAATGGTGCCAAGGCAAGGTTCGCAGCTTGGAAAAACAAGGAGGCTCCAGAATGGTTCGGGACGGTGCAGGAGGGAAATTTTTGATGGAACTTAGATTGATCGGCAACGACATTGAATTTGACAGGCAAAAAGTTGCAAGGCTTTTTGACCTCAGCCCTGCCATGCGGATGTCTCTGGAGGAGGCTTTCAAGAAGTCCAACGAGCACGACGAGTCCGTCGATGCAGCATATGAAGAAGGGAGAGCCGAAGGTGAGCAAGTCTAAAACACCAGTTGATTGCATGGAAGGTGCTCTAAAAACTTTTAAGGAGCGAAATAAAACCTACGGTGACAATTACCACAGGCATGGGAAAGTGATGATGTCTCTGTTTCCAAATGGCGTAAATTTGTCAACAGAGAAAGAATGGAATAGGTTTGGGATTATCAACATGATCGTTTCAAAGCTGACAAGATATTCGGAGAATTGGCCAAACCACCACCAAGACTCAGTCCATGATCTTGGAGTTTATGCTTTCATGCTTGAATCACTTGACAGCGAGGAATGAGATGCTAATAGTATTTGACCTAGAAACCACAGGTTTGCCAAAGGCTGAAGGTTCTGATCTTGACATGCAGCCAAAGATTATTGAATTCGGTGCGATCAAACTTACTGAAGAACTAATTGAGGTTGATCGCCTTGAATTCTTTTGCAACCCCAAGCACATGCTAGATCCAAAGATCACCAAGATCACAGGCATAACCGACGACATGCTCAAAGACCAAAAGCCATTCATCGCACACCTCGAAAAGCTGAATGAATTCTTTTTGGGAACCAAGCGGATGTTTGCCCACAATCTTGGCTTCGACAGAAAGATCTTGAAATTTGAGCTTGAGAGGTTAGACAAGGTCACGAGCTTCCCTTGGCCTTATGAGCACACCTGCACAGTTGAGGTTGGCCAGCGAGTCTGGGGCAAGATGCGCAAGCTGGGCGACATATATGAAGAGCTTTTCGAGGAGAAGATAGAAGGCTCCCACAGGTCAATGAATGATGTTGAAGCAACCCTCCGGATCATTGATTGGTACGCAAAGGAAGGACACATATAAATGTTGAACCTCAAGACGCGCACAGAGTATTCGTTCCGCAAGGCATACGGCCCCATACAAAAGGTTGTTGAGTGTTCTGAGGGAAAGGCTGTTGGGATATGCGACACAGGAACGTGGGGTCATGTCACGTTCTCCAAGCACTGCAAAAATGCTAGTATCAAGCCTGTTTTTGGTGCCGAGATATCTGTCGTCCTAGATGCCACAGACCGTTCTAAACAAGCCGACAACCCGATGGGATTTCTGGCTTGCAACAATGATGGGTTGGCTGAGATATATGAGCTTGTTTCCCGCAGCACATCCAAAGAGAATTTCTACTATTATCCACGCATAAGTTATTCAGACTTGTTCGATGTCAGCGACAATGTGATAATGTTGTCCGGATCGCACCCAGACTGGTCGATGCTTCCTTTGACCAAAAAACACAATCTTTACGTCGAGCTTGGACCAATGAGCTCT
>JGI24003J15210_10000983_pt1 | contig 12376 bp, 28 predicted proteins | sample LinPmetageLP28_FD_15210 | JGI IMG/M metagenome (IMG submission 15210)
ATCGTTAAATATTTCATTGTGTAACTCGCAAACTATTTGAGTCATATAATGTACGTGCTTTCTTTTTCTTACGTAGTGTTTAATATTTTTTATCATGGTATATTCTATTGTAATGTTTATCAAGTAGCATGTTGGCAACTTCCATGCTGATCATATTATCGTTATATAATTGCCAAACCAACTTACTCATAGTTACGAATAGTTTTAAACATTGGGTGTCTGTAACTACCGGCAGGTGTACGTTCGAAGTAGGTAAAGGTTGCTCGCTTGCCAATATAATCGTGTATATTATTGAGTATGTTAGTAAGAGCTTTATAGTTGTAGCCTTTACCCGGTGGACAACCGAACTCTACACCATCGTCGTCTTGCATAATGAACTTGCCAAGGGTACCTAACCTTTTACCTTTACCATCTACATAACCTATGATAGTAGCTTCTGTGTCGTGAAAGTCTTTGAACTTTTGTAAGTTGTAAGAACGTTTGCACTCGTAAGGTTTGTCAAGACGTAATATAGAACCTTCGTAGCCTTCGTCTAAGTTAGCTTGATGTTGTATATTGGCTTGATCTTGTGTTACAACTGTAGTGTATACGTGTTTAACACAGTAAGAATACATATCGCTTGTAGCAAGCTGATTCATTCTGTAGCTATAGTTTTCGTTTAGTATAGTTTCAATGTAATCGTAACAATGAAATTGTACTAATTTAGATGCCTCATCTCTGTCAGATGGCGTTGGTTTAGTTTTTCTGACTAATGATATGATCTTGTTAAAATTGTCTCTTAGATCATGATTATACAGCTCACCGTCAAGTATAATGTCGGGATGCTGTGTAAAGAAATAGTGTAACGAATTAGTAATGTGAGCTATGTTAAGCCACGGTTTACCTGTACGTGAAAAAGCTTGTACTTCATTGTTGTCGCCGAGCTTTATAACACAACGTACGCCGTCAAGCTTAGGTTGCATATATACTTTCTCGGACCAGTCGATAGGTTTTTTATCTACTTTGTATGCGAGCATTGGTTTTATCATAATTTATCTAGTTTGTTTTGTAATCTGTTAATTTTATTTTGTATTATCTGCATTTTTCTGTATTCTTCTTGTTCTTGATACATGAATAGCAGCGTAGTAAGACGAGCAATCTCACCGATGACATGCTCTTCTGGAGTTTCTTTGAAACTTAAAGGCGTATCTTCGAGGAGATCTTCGATAGTTACAGGGCTTTTGTCATGCCAAGCAACATCTTTGTCATTTCTATGAGCTATTAGTCTGTCTGCAATAAGATCAGCTAGCTTGATTAATTCGTCGTCTGTCATATGTATATTATCCAGCTTCGTTCGTATTTAGTTTGTATTTTGCTATTAACCTATCTGGTTTACCTACAAATATACACTTATTTTCGTAAGTTTCAAATATACTTATCCAAGTTTCTTTGTCATAGTTAGACCATATATAGTATATATAATCTAAATCACCGTGCATATCCTGTACGTGTTCTATTTCACCATAGAAACTTGTAACAGGTGAATCTTTTGATATTGAACAAGCTATTTGCAGGCCTAATCCTTCAGGATAACCATCATGGTGCACGTAGAATTGTGCGTGTATTTTATCTGGGTGTTCATTAAAAGAAACGCCTTCTTCGCGTGTCGCGAATCTAACCTGAGCTCTAGTTGACATCGTTGAATACTTCTTTAATTGCTCCTGAATCTCTTTCGTTAAACAAAGCATTACCTAGATAACAGTAATTGATTACATCTGCAAATCTAGAGTCTATACTTTCAGCTTTATCAAGATTAGGATTATTGACATGCGCCATTATACTTTGTATTTGTTTGTCCATGAATATACTCCACACTTTGATGGGTGAGATGTTTAGTCTTTTACCCGTAGCTTTAAAGTTGTTTAGCACATCCGTGTGCTCATTAGTGTATTCTGGGCCTTTTTTCTTCATAGTATCTTTAGCTAAGTCGGCTAACTTGCTTGCTAAGATATCAAAATCTGTGTTCTTCATATTTATTATTTTAGGTGCGCAGGGAGGGTTCGAACCTCCGACCTTTGGGATATGAACCCAACGAGCTACCGCTGCTCTACCGCGCAAAATGTATAGCATAATTAGTCTAGTAAGACCATATATGCTTTGGCGTTATTTTTTCTGAACCAGTCAAGACCTTTTTGAAAGTCATTAACGTGGGTTGCTGATATTGATCTTGGTAATTTTTCCATTACTAATTGACAACCAATTATAAAATCGTACATACTTAATTCTTCGCCTGTTAAATCATATTTTTCTCCGCTAAACGGATTTGTTACTGTGTCTCCAGATTCATATTTAGAACCTTTAAACCACTTGGGTAGTTTTGTAGCTTTCATTATTTCACGATTTTTTCACCATACATAAAGCTGTAACAGTCTAATTCCCAACTGTTTAAGTTACCGTAAGTTACAACGTCTCTCATCTCATCGATTGTTAACTCTGACCACATCATTTTAGACATAAGAGTATACTTAAGTCTTTTAGCAGAGTTGTACTTTCTAGCACTAGCCTGCAAGCTTGATTTAACGTCGGGCAATAGATTGTCGTAGACGGTTTTTAATTTTGACATATTATTTATTTGTTTATATTATTATCCTACTTCATTCGTATTTAAAATGTACGTACCTAGATACTGGCTATAATTTTTCATTATATCCATTATTTTTGCTTTTGACAAACCAGATAGAGAAGATACTGTCCTTACATCGAACATGTTTGTTACACCTGACTCTTGTACGTTTACGTACGCTTGAAACTCGTTTTTACTAATCATATTTATTTAATTTAAAGTTAGTAACTAGTGAGGAATCGAACCTCATACCCGTCGGTAGTCTGCGCACCACGATCGAGCTTACGCCCCGGTAATCGCTTAACCATACCTAGTTATTAGTCATCGTTAGTTTTTCTGTGAAGTACTCGCCTGACATGTGTTCGCTTGTTTTGTTCAGTGTCAAGCACACTGACCTCTTCGGATTCATTTATTGTGGAAGTGGGCGGAATCGAACCGCCGTTTAAAGCATTTGGACTCGGTAACCTGTTATTTATTCGCTTTACTTACCTTATCACTCCCTAATCCTTCACTTGTTTTCAGCACGAGCGCAACCGTGTATTCCCGTGAAGGAGTTTGTCACGCCTCAACGCGACATTATTTTCTCTATTCTGTTGATAAGTTGCCATTTATCTACAACATTACCTTCATATTCTTTTAAAGCTTGATCTATATCTAATAGCTTTTGCTCGTTACTCAACGCTAGTAGTTTATTTACTAGTATTAAATCTTTATCTACGGATATAGATACTTTATTTTCTTCTTGCATTTCGTGCCATGCTTTTATTGAATCACTCATATTTATTTACTTATTATCTTAGGCATGTGCCATAACCTCTACGAGCGGATAGCTTACGTATTCTGGCAGCTTGGGCTTTTGGTAATATCTGAATTGTATTGCCCGTTTTATGGTATGTTATATTAACACAGCCATATGCTTCCGTACTGCTACAGTTAACACAAACTTTATAACCGAGTGCTATCCGCTGCGGAGGTATTATATTATTACATTTACATTTTGTCATATTATTATTATCCGACTGTTATCGTATTTGAATTGTATTTATTCACACTTAACTAACTCGTCATTATCATTATAATCAACTAAATTATCTTCAAGACACCATTCTTTCCATTCGTCTTTAATGTAGCACTCGTCATATATCTCCTCACCACAGTATATTTTTTGACCGTTGTGTATAGCATTTTTAAGTATATCTGTTAAATCATGAGCGTAATAATATACGTCTTCACTTATACTCACCGGAGATATACCATCGCTGCATAAAAACACATCGTGACCATCTGCTGTATATTCTTGATTCATTACAAAATCATATCCACCTTTGTAATCTATTGTATCTAACGTAGAACCATAATGTTCTAAGTATATTNNTTTTAATTCTTCTGTGCTCATATGCTTATGCTTTTAGGNGTGTGTGTTCTACCGTTTTTATACTCTAGTATATCAAAAAGATCGTTTTTATTCTCTTTTGCATACTTTATTGCCTCTTCTTTAGTTTCAAATTCTGCGTCAAACTCTATGTAGTTGCCTGACTCTGTATATTCTCTAAGTTCTACTATGTAAAAACCTTTACTCATATTATCTATATTTATTACTTTGTTTTAATGCTTTAACTGTCGTGAAGTTGTCGATTTTAATCTGTACTTCGTCTATCATTTGAAGCCAATACTCTTTAGTTATTATTGGTCTTTTACCATCTAACTCTGATTCGTGATGATGCTTGATCATCTGTGTTTTGAAAGTGTCTACCATTTCGTCTAGCACTATTCTATCTTGTATGTTGAATTTCATTTGTTAATTACTTTTTTTAATTTTTATTAATACTCTGCTGTTAATATTTCTTCACATTCTGCCAATGTCATCTCATCTATCTGTTCATCAGTATAAATGTGACCCGCTACTTGTTTTACTATTTCCCACGGACTCATATTACGTTATATCTATGTCCATTTATTATCACTTTTACTTCACTTGGTGGTCTATGGTATGCGTTAGTAACGTGCTCCAGAGCTTTTGCTGAGTTTTTTAAGTCATCATATTTCCACTTTGGTACAAAATCTGTTTCTAACATTTTAGCACGCTTGATAAACTCATTTTTAACAATATACTTCATCAAATACTCTAATCTGTCAATTTCTATGGGTATTGTAACACATTTCTTACTGTAAAACCTGTTAAACTTACCTGTTTTTACACTTTGATTTGTTTTATCACACCATACATAGTCAGGATAATATTCAGGTTCACCAACATATCTTTTGTTGATTTGCCAATTAGAGTGACACTGATTACCTTGATTTCTTACATATCCACTTGCGAAAGCACCATATTCTACATAATTACCTCTTGATTTGTATGGTAATCGCCAAACTATCGTACCATTTAGCACTTGTCTTTCAGTAGTTACATCAGTAATACTTAGTAGATCCATTTGCTCTTTGATTTTTTCATAGCGAGCATCGCCTTTATATATTGTTCTCATTTGTTTATTGTTTTAATAAGTAGTTTTCTAGCCATTCTTCTGACATTTGCATTGGTTTTGGACAGAATTTGTTCCACTCTGCTACCATTTCTTTATTCCAACCACCTGATTGTTCTATTTTTTCATTGATTATTCTTTTCTGCTCTGTACCTCGTTTCCAGTAAGAGTGATCATCAGCGTATTGATAAGTGTGATCATGTTGCTTAAACATCTCGTATAAAGATAATTCGTGAAAGTATTTTTGTTTTTTATGCATATATTCTATTATTTATTGTGTAAAAAGTAGATAGTGACCTGTATTGCTTTATTTCTTTGTCCCAGTAGCTACTGTTTGTAGTTAAATTTAGTGTAATTATTTCATCTTTAATAGATAGTATAGCTGTTTGAGGTATACCTGCGATGCTGTAGTTTGTTAGTTTTAATTTATTCATATTATTATTATCCTGCTTTATTCGTATTTGTATCGTAACATTGTTTATACACTTTGTCTCTATTTTGTTGAGATAAACCTATCCAGTTTACCCATAGTGTACCGTCTTCTCTTGGAAATAACTCATTAGTTACTTTCATTTCGTAAGCGTGTTTGTTGATTGAGTCAGCACATTCTTTAAATGCTTGTTCCCAACTCATATTTGATTTACTATATCTCATTTGTTTGTACTTTTATAGAACTCTATTCTGTCAAGAACATCTTGTCTAGTTATTTTCTTTTCCATTTGTAATAGTATGTAGTGTGACATATCTATTTTCTTTCCGTTATTGCATGTTAAAATATACTGCATATTACTTATTTATTAAATTATTAGTTATTATTTCTAGTTGTTGCTCGTCAGTACACGTAGTGAAACCAAACTCGCCATATTCTTCTTGTGCTATTTTGTCTAGTAATTCTACCATCCGCCGTAAGTTATTACAGGATTATTAAATACTAAGTGATATAGTATGTTTACAAAACCGAAAGCGAATATCGCTGTTAATCCAATTAGTATTGTGTTGACTGCTAAGTGTTGAAATTTTCTTTTCATTTATTATTATTTAATTGTTTTTCTTTTATATATTCTTTCCAGTGTTCTATCGCTTCGTACATATTTATTTATTTATATTATTATTATTATCCGTTTACTGTCGTATTTGTATTGTGATTACTGTACGCTGGGCAGATTCCATATTGAGTACTACCGCATGATGAGAGTGTAAATATTGCTATTATTAACAAAGTATACACTACTAAACCTTTTACTATTTTTTCTTCTATCGTTTTCTTCATATCATTATTTTAGTTTGTAAAGTCGCTTGACTTAATTCCTGTGAACAAGTGTACTAATTGTAGTACTATCATTGTTGCTATTATTATTATAAAATTCATAGTTGTAGTGTGAGAATCGAACTCACATAAACCATTACTACATTGATCTCACCAGTTTGCGTACTATTCTGGTTCGGTGAGTCACCATTTTTACTTATTCATATTTGATTATACGAGGGAACAAGTGGAACTAACTCGACTTTGTGTAGTACTTACGCACTTACTAATTCTCTTGCAATTACTGGAATTGAAGTTGAAGAAGTGTAAGATTTGTACTTAACGAAACAATTCATAGTTTCTAGTTTTGACTTCATTACTTCATACACTTTATCGTGATTGTAAGTTACTGTTTTACCATTTTTGAAGTTAACAGTGATGTTTTGGTTTTTACCGATTAGAGATTTTCTTATTACGAATCTCTTTGAAATTAAATTTGACATAGTTATTATTTATTTATTATTTGTTACATTATTATTATCCATTATGCTTCGTAAATGAATTGTATAAAAGTATATACTTTGTTTAACATTTGGAATTGTATTAGTAGTACAGCGCACACTCTCACAACTTCTATATTATTATTAGTATTTATTCTCATATTATTATTATCCACATATAGTCGTATTTATATAGTACTATTATATATATATAAATATTAATATAAAGTAAAAGGTGAAAATTCTACAGTGTTTCACATAAAAAAGGGGCCCGTGGCGTTTACATATTGCGTTTTTATTACGAAGTAATTACGGTGAAGAGTAGGCGCTACCCTTAACCTCAACATTTCTAACGTATTTTTTTGTGACAATAGCCTTTAAGTATATCTTAGTAACAGGCTTNTGTCATACTTTTATTAAATCTTCGCTTTACTATGTAATTATATAGATATAGAAAAATATTATGCCTAAACAAAAACTAAGTCTTAANGCTCGAGCAGCTAAAAAGAAAAGAGATCTTAAAGTAGCNAACAGTCCTCGTCGTAAAGCAATGAGAGCTGAAAACCAACGTAAAAGACGTGCTGCTATTAAGGCTGGTAAAAACATAAAAGGCAAGGATTACGATCACAAAACCAAGAGATTTACAAGTATAAAAGCGAACCGTGGAAACAGAGGACACGGTACGAAGAAAGAATAACCATACCTCTGATAAACTAAATACCTTAAATAATGACGTATTTTTATTACAAGACTAACACGTGGAGTAGTCAACCACAAGTAACCGAAGACCAAATAAAACTTTGGAAACACCTTGCAGAAAAGAAAAACTGGAGGATTGTACAACTACCTAATGGTTTCTATCAGACGGAATACAAAGACATAGATTGTCAGTGTGAACCAGAAAAAGACACATGCTGTGAAAAATGGCTTGATGTCACAAGAAGAGAAACTATGGACGGAGCAGAAGCTGCAATTGATGGAAGCATCGATCACTATGCTAAGAAAGTAGAGTTTTTAAAAGGACCTATGGTAGTTAAAACATTCGAGTAAGATCAATCTAATTTAATTTAATATAATATAATGGAATACAATCAACCAAGTGAAATTGTAAAAGATTTGACTTTCGGCAGTAATGCTAAGAGTAAAATAATGTTGGGAGTTGAGCAGCTAGCAAACGCAGTTCAATCTACCCTTGGCGCTTCTGGTAAGTGCGTAATATACGAGGATGCCCTCGGAAAACCGGTAATTACAAAAGACGGAGTTACAGTTGCAGAATCTGTAGTCTTATATGATCCGGTTGAGAATATAGGCGCGACACTTATCAAAGAAGCTGCTAGAAACACAGTGAAAGAAGCAGGAGACGGTACCACTACGGCAACCGTCCTTGCTTACTCGCTGTTAAGTGAAATTGAAAAATATCAAGGTAAAGATAACATAAGAGATATAAAAGCAGGTATTGATGCTGGTTTAAGTAAAGTTAATGATTATTTAGACCAAATAAAGATAGATGTATCTGGTAAAATGCTAGAACACGTTAGCACGATTAGTTGTAATAACGATAAGGTTTTAGGTAAAATTATATCTGAAGCATATAATAGAGTGGGTAAAGACAGTGTAGTACTGTTAGAAGAGTCACAAACAGATAAAACTTATGCTGATGTAGTAGATGGAGTACAATTAAAATGTCCACTAACATCGAATTACTTAATAACTGACAAAGGTAGAGAGGTTGCTGAATTAGATAATCCTTATGTACTATTAGCTGTGACGCCAATACAAAGCATAAGAAGTATACAACCTATACTAGAACATGTTATTAAAAAGAAAAGATCACTACTTATAGTAGGTGAGGTCGAAGAAGTACCTAAATCAGCCTTGTTAGCTAATAAAGTAAAAGGTAACATAAAGCTAAACATAATAGATTCTCCAGGTTTTGGACCAACAAAAGAAGATACAATGGAGGACTTAGCTATTGTTACAGGTGCTAAGTTGATAAATGAAAGTTTAGGTGATGATTTTGATCTTGTTGACACTAGCTTCTTAGGTGAAGCAGTTAAGTGTGTTACAGATAACAAAAACACAATACTAACAGTAGACAAGTCAGAAGCACAATTTAAGGATAGAATAAATATAGTTAAAAAAACTATAGAAAAACAAAAAGATCCTTTCATGAAAAAGAAACTACAAGAACGTTTAGCTATATTATCAGGTAATGTAGGTATTGTTAGAGTAGGTGCAAACTCACAAGTTGAGTTAAAAGAAAAAAAAGATAGAGTAGAAGACGCTATATACGCTACTAAAGCAGCTTTGCAAGAAGGTATCGTACCTGGTGGTGGGATTGCTCTGCTAAACGCTGCAACAACAATAGTTGAAGGTAGTGATGGAGAGTTGATATTAAGTAAAGCTATTATATCACCGTTTAGAACAATACTTGATAATGCTGGCATAACACCTCATATACCTTCAAAAGATGGTTATGGTATAGATGTTATAACTGGTGAAGAAGTAAATATGATTAAAAATGGTATAATAGATCCGGTTTTGGTTACAAAAACGGCGCTCAAACATGCAGTGAGTGTAGTAAAGACTATAGTGTCTGCAGATTGTATAATAAGTAATAGAAGAGTGAACAATGCAAGCAGTTAATTATTATATAGTTGTAGATAAAATAAAAGAAAAACCTAAATCTAAATCAGGGTTTGTAATGACAGAGTTGCAGAATACTGACATTAGGTACTTAAAAGGTAAGGTTATAAGTATTGGCGAGCAAGTTGTAGGTATAAACAAAGAAGATATTGTTTGGTATGATAAGCATGCTGGTCATTCTATAGAGTTTGACGATAAAGTTTTTTATGTAATTAAAAATGGTGATGTAGTTATAGTTGAATGAGACTAGATGCTTCAGACGTTAGGGAATTAAATTTATTAAAGTATTACAGGCTTATTAGAAAATGGGCCTGTAAAACTTATAATTTAAAAGATGCAGATCTTGAGTTGTTAATATACCTTGATTGCAAAGGTAGATTCACACGTAATGATTTTATAAATGGAGTATATACATATTCTTGGGATAAAAACAGATGGGAGAGATTAAAGCGAGAAGGTTGGATTGAAACTTTCATGCATCGTAATAGAACTACGATAAAGTACAACGTGTTTAAAACATCGTTTAAATGTAGTCAGTTAATAAGTAGAATATATAGAATAATGCTTGCTCAAGAAGATCTACCTACTTCAGAAAGAAGCAAGTTTTTTAATAATAAATCATACACAGATAAAGTTTATAATAAAGCTATAGATGATATGATAAAAGACAGTGAAAGATAATGGCAAAAAAATTCAAAGTACACATGATGTATAAAGGTTCTAAAGGAGTTAAAGCGGCTACTTATAAGAAACATTTAGAGTTAAAGAAAAAAGGTTACACACACACTAAACCCAAAAAGTAATGGCAAAGAAAAAATTCTCTGAAACTAAAGTAGGTGCTTTTTTATCTAAAGTAGCCCCTAGTATAATAGGTGTTGCTGGTGATATACTACCAGACGCTGGTGTTTTAGGTATGGTTAAAAACCTAATACAAAACGAGCCAGATACAGTGTTACCACCAGAAGATAAAGAAAAAGCATTAAAACTATTAGAACAGGATATGATTGAGATGCAAGAAGTAAGTAAGCGTTGGGCAAGCGATATGAAGAGTGATTCTTGGTTAAGTAAAAACACACGCCCAATGTCTTTAATATTCTTAACAGTATCTATGATTATATTAATAGTTATGGATAGTTTCGACTGGCAATTTGGTGTTAGTGAAGGTTGGGTAGATTTATTACAAACATTACTAGTAACAGTGTACGTAGCTTATTTTGGTTCTCGTGGAGCTGAAAAATTCAAAAAAATATCTAAATAATGGCTAGAATAAAAAACTACAGTCAAGACGCTACTCCTGACAGAGGTGATAAGTTAATAGGTACTGATTCAAGTGGTGGAACAAGAAACTACTCTTTAGATAATATTGGTGCTTTTTTATCTCAAACCAACGTATTAGGTGTGCACTCAAATATACCTTACAAATATAGTCATACAAGCTTACAGGCAGGTAATTTAAAAGACAACAACAATAATACTCCTACTGGACCTTTTCCAACATCAAACGTTTCGCTGCAAGTTAGTGCATTTCCTAACAATGGTACGAAAAATACTCTAACTGTTTTAAATACGTTTTTAGAAAAAGAAATAGTAATAAGTCAGATCCAAGACCAAAACATATTTGCTGTATATAAGGTTACGGCAATATCCCAAGTTGGTAGTACTGATTTTTATAATTTAACACTTAACCACTTAAATAGTAATAACGATTCTTCTGGGTTAGGTTTTATAACTGGAGTGTATTATAACGTAACATTATACTCAGGGGCTCAAGATAAAGAGTATGAACAAACTTTTTCCACAAGTGATTTAAGTTTTGTAAATAACCAATATGAATTAGCAATACCTCATAACTTAGGTAAATTTCCAACAATAGCTGTAAAGATAAGTACTGGGGATGTTGCAATCGTACCTTACTCACATACAAACAAAAATAACTCAAAAGTATTCTTTTCCACATTAAATTCTGGTATAGTATACGCAAACTAACAACTAAACAAACAAACAAAAATGGCAATTAAATTTCTCCATGACCTGGACTTAAGTGGACAGGAATTAAAAAATGTTAAAATGCACGTTACGGGCACTGCTCCTACCGCTGCAGCCGGTGCGTTTTACTACGATTCCGGTGATCACAAATTAAAGTACTATAGCGCAGAGACTGGTAACACAGGGTTTAAAACGCTATCTACCGATGTTAGTGATGACAATACGGTATTCTCACAATCTGTTGTAGATTCTTCTGGTATACTATTAAGATTAACAGGTACTCCAACAACTGGATCAAATACTACTGATGACATAAAGTTCTCAGGTGCTGGAACCGTAACAGTGTCACGAGCTAGTGATGCTGAAATAACTATTACTGGTTCTGCTCCAAGCGCAGCAAGTGCTACGGGTGCTGGTACAATAAAGCTATTTAGCTCTACAGTACAAGCAGTAAATGCCGCCGCTGATCCTACGTCTGTAAATGGTAGAACATACGGCTTGCAAGTTGATAGTAATGGTAAAGGTGTTATAAACGTACCTTGGACTGATACACATCAACTAACGAACGAAGAGGTTCAAGATATCGTTGGTGGTATGGTAACTGGTGGTACTGAAAGTGGTATTAGTGTAACTTACACTGACGGTGGTGTTGGTGCTGGAAAGTTAAATTTTTCAGTAGCTTCTCAAACAGCTAACGACTTTACAAATATCTTAAAAACCAAATTAGATAATATAACTGCAAATGCAACACCAACAGACACCGCAAACGTTAAAACAGCTTTAAATGCTAGTTTTGGCGGTGCTGGTACAATTGGTGATGCTTCTGATACATTCACGATTCCTGGTAACTTAATAGTTTCTGGAACGCAAACAGTACAAAATGAAACTGTACAAGTTGTAGAAAATAATACAA
>JGI24003J15210_10000985_pt1 | contig 12363 bp, 4 predicted proteins | sample LinPmetageLP28_FD_15210 | JGI IMG/M metagenome (IMG submission 15210)
TATCAGAAGGGGATTTTAAAACCGTGTATAGCACACCAAGCAATGCTCTTTGGGTAGGACAAGCAATAGCCCCAGATGATGAAGACAGAATTGAAGTTACTAGATATTATTTTAAAGATGGGCATATATATGAAGTAGTTTCAACCTCTGCAGCTGGAACAACTGGAATTACAAAAACATATACTAATAGTGGAGGAGAAGCTCTTGGCCAAGCGGCTGGTTCAAATAGTTTTGCAGATTTAGCTGGGCATATAGATAGTATTCCCTCAAGCGGTTTAGCTTTTGTAGATACTACAGGTACTGCGGGTACTACAGTTAATAAAGTAGAAGTAAAATTTAATGTAAATAATTTTCCAACATCATTTCAAATAACTTATAGTGGCCAATCTGGGGTAACTGCAAATTTAAGTCCAGCTATATTTGAAACTATACCATTAGAAAAAGATGTTTTAGACGTATATTATGAAATTCCACAATCTTTTAATATTGATCAGTGGACAGCTTCAAGTGGGCATGATTTAGATTTTTACAATGCTTTTATAATGGGCAATGGTGTTGAATCAAGTGTTATAGCAGATGATTTCAATCAAGATAGAATACAAAACGGAGTAAAGGTTTCTACAATTACACCTCAAGAATATACAGAAAAGAAACAACCTTCATCTTTAATATACTCAGGTATATTTAATTCAGACAGTAATATAAATAGATTAAATGAATTTAATCAAGGTTTAAAAATTACAAAAGAATTAAATCCTGAATATGGTAGCATACAAAAATTACACACAAGAAACACAGACCTAATAGCTTTATGCGAAGATAAAATATTAAGAATATTAGCTAATAAAGATGCTTTATTTAATGCTGATGGTAATGTTAATATAACAGCAACTCAAAATGTTTTAGGTCAAGCGGTGGCTTTTAATGGAGAATACGGTATATCTCAAAACCCTGAATCTTTTTCTGATTTTGGGTATAGATCTTATTTTACAGACAAAGCAAGAGGAGCAGTACTTAGATTATCAAAAGACGGAATAACAGTTATATCTGATAAAGGTATGTCAACTTATTTTAGAGACATAATGTTAAATGAAACAGGCGATATAGTAGGTAGTTATGATATTTATTCAGATCAATATGTATTAACGTTTTCAACAGTTTCGTTGAGCTTTAAAGAAGATGTAGACGGTTGGGTTTCAAGATTACAATTTATTCCAGATGGAGGGGTATCGTTAAATGGTAATTATTATACATGCTACGGAGGTGAACTATATTTACACCATGCAACCGGTGAATTAAGAAATACTTTTTATGGAAGTTTTGGTGGTTCAGAAATTAAAACATTATTAAATCAAGAACCATCAGTTATAAAAAACTTTAAAAACATAACTTATGAAGGTACTACAGGTTGGGGCACAAATACACTAGGTATAACAACAGATCAACAATCNGGGCAAGTAATTGAGTTTAAAGAAAAAGAAGGAAAGTATTTTGGTATAATACATGGTAATAGNGATGAAGTTACTTCTCTTTCAACATCAGAGCATGAAGCACATTTAAAAAACTTTTCAATACAAGGTTTAGGTACTTTGTCTCAACACACAGGAACAGAAACTTTCGGTTGTGCAAATGCTGGTTTATCTGTAAATAGTGGAACAGTTGGCGGAACAGTAACGGGCTCAGTAACATCGGGTACAATAGTTTCGTACAGCCCATCAACATATTTAGCAGGTACGCATTCTTATGCAGCCACAATAACGGCTCCTAGTGGATTTGATAATACAGGTAGTAATATCACTTGTTCAGCAAGTGCGGGTGCAACCAGTTCAACGTTCACATGTACAACTGCTAATCTTCAAATACCTAATGGAACAACAGGAGCAACCGTTACTGGTACTGTAAGTGCTGGTAGTATAGCTAGTATATCACCATCAACTTATACTAATGGCACTGTAACATATACAGCGACTATAAATATAGGCTCAGGATATTCTAATTCAGGAACATTGACTTGTACAGATACAGCTACAGGATCATTTGGGAGCTGTGGACTTTCTTTAGCTGTTGGTTCATATTCATCGGGGGCTACAACATTAACAGGCACATTTAGTGGAACAGATTATGGCAATTCAGATGCAATAGCATTAACAGTTAGTAGCGGAACAATATCACCAACTACTACAACAAAATCAGCATTAGCTTCTGGATTAAGCGTAACATTAAGTGAGGGCGTTACTATAACAGCAACGGTAACTGGAGGATTATGTTCGCAAGAACCTACTGTTGCAACAGTAAATGCCCCGCAAGCAGCTTCAGTAGTTATAAATGCACCAGCTACAGCTTTTACTTATCAAGATATAACGTTAACAGCATCAACTACAGGTACGGTAACTTCATATCAATGGCACAAAAGCTCCTCTAGTGGATTTTCATTATCAACCAGCACAGCAATAACAGGTGCTACTAACGCTACATTAATTACATCAGAAACAGGTACAGGTGCAGAATATTATATAGTAAGAATAAATGATGATACTAATTCAGCTCAACACACGGTAACATATGCAGATAGACCTTCAACAGCTTTAAAATTTTTAGCTGGTAGCTCTATAACACAAGGAGCCTGTGGATCCGGTACAACGCGAACAGTATTTCATAATAATGCTTCGTTTACAGCATCAACAGAATTTTACGAAGATAAAACAACAAGTATAGTAGGTTTTTTACAAGGAACATATTCTAATTCTAGTAATGGCTCAAATAATCATCATAGATTTATTAGTTCAAGCGGAATACCTCAAGCAGCTGTAAGTTGTGCGGGTGGTTCTCAAGGAGTAAGAGTGTCTAAGTGTAATGACTCAAGTTTTGATAGATTCTTTAATATAGACTTAAATGGTAATGCAACATTAGCAAACGGAAACGTTATAAGTTTTACAGTAGAACAAGAAAGTAATACATATTGGGTAATAGAAGATGCAAGTTATACAGGAACAGACTTTGATGCTTCGCCTGTATTTTCATCAACACATAGTAGTTGTACGGCTGTATTAACACCTGTCGTTGATGTTACACCAAATACTTCTGCTTCTTTTGTAAATGAGGGTGGTAGTGCTAAAACTGTTACGTTATCTGCGGCTACAAGATCTAATCAGCCACAAGGTATAACACCTACATTCCAATGGAAAGGTGGAACAAACCCAAGTAGCTTGTCTAATATTTCAAATGCAACAAGTGAAACTTTAGCGGTTGCATTTACCACTGTATCAGCTTCAGCGGGTGCAACAGTATATTACAATTGTACAGTTACATATACAGCTGGTAGCGATTCTAAAGTTATAGTAGATTCAAATAATGCTACTATTGTTTGGAATAATTTTCCATCATATACTTTAAATTATGTTGGTTCTGGTTCAGCTTCATCACCAACAACATCAGCTTGTACAGATACTAGTAATCAAGTAACATTATACGGTAATACTTTAACAAGTATAGGAACAACTACACAATTTTATAGTAATACATCAGGATCAACAAGTAACATAAGTGCTGGTACATATTCAGTATCAGGTGTTCACGCTTATGTAAACAATACAGGGGGTGTTGAAAGTTCATGGTTAAGCTGTAATGCTTATTCAATAACAGGTGGTGATGGTACAAATAGTGCATTTGCTTCTGTTGTTTTAACAGCATCACAAACAGGTTTTTCTGGAAGTACATTTGTTTGGACAATAGGTAGTTCTCAGGTTCAATCTGGCTCAAGCAATACCTATACAGCAACAGTTGCAAATACCTTTTCAGGAAACGTTACATATGCTTGTACTGTTTCAGGAGGAACAACACCTGGAAGTGGCATTACAAATCCAGCACAAAAAACAGTAACATGGGCAGTGCCAACACAAAAAGTAACAGCACAGCTTTGTCCAGCAAGCACAACCCATAATTTTAATATTACAAATAGCAGTGGTTATACAAATGGTCAAGTTATTAATTTAACTGGTAGTGGTTTTACAGATGGCTGTTACAAAGTAACTAATGCTAACTATACTGGAAGTGATAGTGTTTTAAGTGCTCAAGTTACAGGATCTTATCCTTACCAACCATCATCATCTTGTTGTGATTGTACAGGTTGTTCTGTTTCTATTAGTGGTGTAGGAACAAAAGAAATAAATACATCTACAACTTTATCAGCCTCTGCNTCTGGATTTTCAGCAACAGGTTATCANTGGTCTAAATCAACTAATAATAGTAGTTTTACAAATATATCAGGAGCAACTTCAGCAACCTTAAGTGCAACCGAATCATCAGCAGGTTCTGTTTATTATAAAGTAGTTGCAACAGCCTCGGGTATTACTCAAACGTCAAGCTCTCATGTTATAAGCTGGTTTGCTAATAATCCTGTAGAAAGATTTTATGCAGCGCAATCGTATCAATCAAATTGTGCAGATGATGATGAAGTAATTACTGTAAGATATACAAGTGTAGATGCTTTATCAAATGGTACAGTATTTGAATTAGGTACTACAGTAGTAACATGTTATAGAATAACTGGAAGTAGTAGTGGAGATTCAACTATGGATGAAATACAAACATTCCATAATAGTTGTACGGCTTGTCAAAATGCAAATGCAGTAGATTGTTCTTTTTCACTTAGTTCTTCTGGTAGTTATAATAGTTCAAATGGAACAGACACAATAACTGGTACATTTGGATCAGGACACACTGGCACAGTTTCAATAGGATTTAGTGTAAGTTCAGGAACAGTTAGTCCAACAAGTGCATCAAAATCACAATTACAAAGTGGCGTTGCATTAACTCTTTCAGGGGGTGTAACCTTAACAGGAACAATAAGTAGTTCAGATGCTTGTACAGGAGATACAGCAACAGCAACAATACCTCAATCAACTTGTAACAGTGTATCAGCTTATTATACAAATAGTAATCCTGCTACTAATACATCAGCAGCAAATGACTTATGTGGCAATGGAAGCGCAAAGGCTTTATATATAAATGGAACTAACCTTGGAAATACAACACAAGTATATACACAATCAGGTTGTGGAACGTTAATGTCAGGAACAAAATATTATTCAACAGATAATTCAACATATTATATATGGAATGGTTATTCACTAGCTGGTCCTTACAACCTTAACTGTCCATAAAATAACGTAATAATAAAAATATGAGTTTAATAACACTGCAAACAACATTTACAAAAAACGCTTCACTGCAAGTAGATGATATAATTTATTATTTAGATAAAACAACTAATCCTGAAAGTATAAAAAAAATAGGACCTGTGCAAACTATTGCTGATAATTATATAGTTTGTGAAGCTAATGGTAATTTATCAGGGCTAGCTAATGACAGTTATATTTTCTTTGGAAAAGATAATAGTAAGAATACATCAGGAATAGTCGGTTATTATGCCGAAGTAAATTTTAAAAACAGTTCAACAGATCACGCAGAGTTATTTGCAATTAACTCAGAAATATTTATAAGCAGCAATTAATCATGGAAGAAATAATAACAATAATAGAAGTAGCTGAAACAGTTACAAAAGGTTTAGGCCCGTTAGCTATAGCAGGTATAGCATCAGCAATTCCCGGTATTGCTAAAGGTATAGGTAGTTTGTTTGGAGGAAGAAAAAGAAGGAGAGCTGAGGACGCGGCTAGTAGAGTACAAGCTGGTAGAATGAGAGACTTTGAAGCAACTGAATTTACAAATCCATATGCTCAGGTTCAAAATCAGTTTGACGATATGCAGGTAAATTTACAATCGGCACAACTTCAACAACAAACCGCCCAGCAACTTACACAACAAGGGTTATCTCAAGGAATTGATGCTGGAATGGACGCTGCTTCATTAGCGCAAAGACTGTCTGGTGTTTTAGGGCAATCACAACAAAGAATTAGTGCTGATATTGGCAAACAAGAAGCAATGAATCAAAAACTATCCGCGCAAGGAGCAATGCAGGCTGCGCAGTTACAAGCTGGAGGAGAAGCTCAAAGACAACAATTAGAAATGGGTAAACAATCACAGCTACTTGGAATGGCTAATCAAAATTTAGCAGCAGCAACAGGAGCAAGAACGCAAGCAAAAAATGATTTATTTGGAGGTATTGGTGCTTTAGGTAGTGCAGCTGCAATTGCAGGAATGTCTGGAGTGTTTGGGGGCGCAAAAACACCAACGACACCAACAACACCACAGCCACCACCGCCAAGTAATTCGATGGGTGATGCAAGCACGATAGAGCAATTAGCAGCGTTAAGCATGTATACAAATCAAGGAGCAAGGTAATTATGGCAACAAAAACAACAGGAGGATCAATGTATTCTGGTTTGTTACAAACAAATCAAGACTTAGCGAAAGCAAAAGCAGAGGCATCAGCAGGAGTAGGTAAAGGATTAGCTGAAGGGTTTAAACCTCTGCAAGGCTATTTAATGGGGGTTGCAGCTAAAGAACAAAAAAGGCTAGACCAATTAGATTCTGATATGGGAATAGCTGGTGCGTATTTAGGTAAAATGACTGATACAGCTGGAATATTAGGAGAGTTTGAACAAGAAATAACTGATTTTGGGGTTACTACTAAAAATTTATTAAATGATATTGCTAAAGATGAATCATTAAATCAATTTGAAAAACAAGCTAAATACGTGGAGGCTGTTAATGCTTTTAACAAAAGAGTTTCGTTATACAGTGGCGATCAAGAAATTATTGCAGGATTAAGTGGCAGATTTGCAAATGGGACAATAAGTAAAGCAAATAATTTAACAGGTGATGATTATTTAATAGGAAGAGCTTTAGCTACTGGTAATTTTACTGTTAAAAACGGCCAGTACTCAATTTTTGATGATAATAAGCAACAGATAAAAGTTACAGGAGATATTGATTCTAACAGAATAAAAAATTTATATGTAACCGATACAAAATATGATTTTGATAAAATATCTGCAGGTTACGCTAAAATAGGTGCGGCATCAAAAACTGAAGAAGAACTACAAAATAATATTAGGCAAGCAGCTTTAGGGTTTGGAACTAAAGAATCAGCTTTAGCGCAGTTAGTTGAGGGGGAGTATCATGAATATGAAGCTATAAAGGATAACACTTTACAACAACTACAAGATTTAATTTATGATGCTGGGTATAATACAGCTAAACAAACTTTTATTAAAGCTAAACCAAAAGAAAAATTACTTGGTACTGCTGAACAAATGGGTATGAGAATGATGGGTGTTTATGACTCAGCTATGAACTCAAAAAATTACAATGCGTTTTTAGGCATGGAATTAGGTGGAGCAACTGTAACTAGTTTTGATATTAATGAAACTAACCCTAACAAAATACAATTTTATAGAACAGATCCAAAGGGTAGACTTGTAACAATAGCAGAAGAATTAGATTTGACTACAGATAAAAATACCATTATAACAGCAATAACAATGGGTAGCGATGGAACTGATACTCAAAAAAATGAAGCTTTAAACTTTATTTCTACATACACTCCGCTTAGTGTAGCGTCAAGCAGTGGTGATTCAGATGGAGAAGATGGGGGAGATGGAGGAAATGAAGATCCAAATAAAATTACAGGTATAATGGAAGCAGGAGAATATCCTGAATATATTACTAACGCTTCTACTGAAAGAATAAATGCGGCAGATGCAAGAAAAATTTTAGGATTGAGAAAAGGGGGTGCAATCCCAATGCCTTTATTAACCCATTTGCAAGACAATTATAGCGTAATAGAAACAGACGAAGAAACTAAAAAGAAAAAAAGAGCAATAGCTTTTACAGAAAAAAATTTATTAGAAGCAGCTTTTAACACAAACTCTAAACTTAAAGATTCAAGTGGTAAATTTTTAGGAAGAGAAAAATACAATCAAAATATTAAAAATAATATAAAGCAAGGTGAGGACGAATCAACTTTGCTTAATAATATTAATATTGCAAATGTTTCAGGAGTTGTAAATAATCCTAGACAATATGAAAGTGAAATGAGAAAACTAGGCATTTTAGCAGATAGCCAAACCGCTTTAGAAATAACCCCAAAAGATATTGCAGTATTAAAATACATGAAAGCAACAGGTAAAACATTAAAACAATCACGAACAGCATTAGCTGATTTACAAGCTAAAAACGCTGATAAAGCTGAAGCAGCAATGGCAACAGGTTAATAATAAATTAAATATGGAAGAATATATTATAAACGGAGAAACGTTTAGTAAAGATACTTTGCAAATTGTAGCGGATAGAAAAGGAGTTACTTTCGATCAATTGTTACAAGATAATACTAATATACAAGCAAAGACATCACCCGTAAATCAGAGTGCGTTTGCGGAGCCAGGAACAGCGCTCAATATGGGATCCAGCTTGGAAAGTACTTCGTTGGAATCACAAGAAGATGATACAGCTCTTGAAAGAGCTTTAGGTAAAAATTTTGTCACAGACTTTTTTGGTGATATATATAGAGCAGGTGTTCAAGGATTTGGTGCAGCTCAAGCTGTAGACGAAAATATAGCTTTATATAATCAAGGTGTAGATGCTTCTGATGAAACTATATTAAAAGCTATTGAAGCAAATAAAAAAGCAATGGGTGTTGGTATGTCGGACGAAATGCGCGACTTTAATAAAATATATGAAGAAGAGGGCAAAGGCGTATGGGGGTTTATAAAAGGTTTTGTAAATAACCCAACTATTTTAACACAATTATTTACAAGTTCTATGGCTACATTAACTGGTTCATTTTTAGATTCAGAAGAAGTAGCTGGGAGTGCTATAACTGCAGCGGGGGCAGGGGCATTAGGTGGTTCAGCGGCTGCTGGTGTAGGAGCTTTACCAGGGGGAGTTGCTGGATTTTTTGGTGGTTTAGCTGGTGCAATGGAAACTGGTTTAACATTTGGCGAACTGCTACAGGAAGAACTAAAAAAAGAAGGTAAAGATTTTTCATTAGACAATGTTAAAGAATTTTTAGCAGATGAAGAAAAATATAGCTTAATAAAAAGAAGAGCTGTTGGAAGAGGTATTGCAATTGGCGCAATTGAAGCTTTATCAGGTGGAATAGCTGGTAAAGTTGGTGGTAAAATTATAATGGGTGGTTCAAAAGTAAAAGGTAAATTTGTACCTCTTACAAGAGCAGGAAAAGCAATTGGTCCAAAGCCTCTTACGGGTGTTGCTGCTGCTGTGGGTATAGAATCAGTAGGTGGTGGAACAGGTGAAGTTGTTGGTAGATTAGCTGCTGATCAAGAAATGGATGTAGCTGAAATTGGTTTTGAAGCAATAACGGGTACTGTAACGGCGCCTATAAATATTGCAGCAGGTATATTAAATCAGCCTACATATAAAATAAAAGGTAAAAATGGTAAATATGAAAAAGTAAGCAGGAAAGATATTACAAATCAAATGTTGGGGGAAGATGTTGATATAGCTGGTGTAGACTTTGAAATTAAAAACGACCCTAATCTACAAAGAATAGTTACAAATAGACAAAGAAACATAAGGACTAAAGCAAATATAAGACAAGCTGCTCCTGAATTGTCATCACGACAAGTAGATAATTTAGCGGCAATAGAAGATAGAGTCAATGATTCTAAAACAAATCCAAGTATAGAAGGCAAAGCTGCAACAGCAAAACTTCAAAAACAATATGACGACACAAGAGAAGCTTATGAAGCAAATCCTGAATCAGAAATAATAAACCAAAAAAGAGATTTAGAAAATAAACAAATTGATAATGCTTTAGCTGAGCAAGATAGATTTATTAGTGAGAATTTTCAAAATGATAAAAACTTTTCAAAAACAGTTGTAGATATTTTAGGAGGACTTGGTGCTCCTTTAAACATATTAAATGTTTCTAGCGTAGAAGACCTTAAAGTAGCTTTAATAAAAATGGGTGTGCCTGAAGAAGAGCTTACTGGCAAAGCAGGTGAACAATATTTACAAGAGCAGTTTGAAGGTGGGGGATTATATCGTAACGGAATGATGTTTGTAAATGAAAATGTAGTATCAGAGCAAGAAGGTAAGTTAGATTTTACTTATTTATTCACACGAAACTGTGCATGGTTTAGCAGATCTTTTTATTAAAAATGTTCCTTCGCTTATTACAGAATTACAAAAAATAATTGGTACTGAGCAAACTGAATTGGTTCATACAAGAATGAGGGAAAGACAGGAAGCTGCAGATATTAAAATTGATGGCAATGAAACAAAGTTTAGTCAGGAACAAATAAGATATGCTGAGGAGTTTTTAACTAACTATATGGAGATTTTAAAATCTAATAAAGCAAATGACAATATACTTACTAAAATAGGTGAATTTATTAGAAAATATATACTAAAGCCACTTGGTTATAAAAAAGCTGGTTTTAAAACAGCAAGTGAAATTAATGAATTTATTAAAGACTTTACAAGAGAAGATATAAAATCAGTTAAAAAAACTTTATCAGAAGCCAAGCAAGTTGACAGGTCGGAAAAGGTTGTTGCAGATAAACCTCTTGCAGCGGCTTTGTTTGAAGAAATAGATGGCCTTGTACCAAAAAATATTAAAACTAAAGCGGAATATGATGCATTTACTCGTTCACCAGAAGGAGTAAAAATATTTAATTCTATATATACAGGGGCTATTAGTAATTATATAAAGAATAGATCGGTTTCTCAGGAAGAATCACAAAAAGTAATTGATGGTACTATAGAAAGAGTATTAAAGTTTAATCCTGAATCTAAAAGAGCTGATGGTTCTGTAATCGGAATGCAAGGTTTTGTTGAAAGAATAATGTCAGATACAAGATTTGCTAAATTAGATGCTAAAAAAGCTTTATTTGAACAGAGCGAAAGANCTAAAAAAGAAGTTAACGTTGACGAAAGCGAAGCTGCAGAAAGATCAACAATGCAACTAGCTGATGAATCAACTCCCGTAGAAACAACCGCACCTAAACAAGAGGGTACACAAATTAAAGCTTTATCAAAGTTAACAACAAATCAAACAGAGCTAAAACAAGAGTATGAAACCGCAGTAAAAGATTTTATTGAAAATGAATCTATTGAAGAATTAAATTATAAAACTTTAGGGGATATTACACCTAATACAACTTTAAGAATATTTAATTCATCAGATAATTTTATTAAAGCTAATGGGGAGGTACTGCATGCAATATTACCTTTAAGTGCAATGAAACAATCATACGGTAGCACGGGTTTAAAAACTTCAACTGGAATGAAGTTAACAATACTTAATAACTTTTATAAAAAAGAATCAAGAGCTGATATGAAAACAGGTACAGCTGCAGGATTACCAGTTCAAAATAAATTAAAGTTTGATCAAAAACAATGGAACGAATTGTTTACTAAAAGATCTGGNGATAGAAATCAAAAAACATTAATAAAAGCTTTACAAACAGAAGTAGGTAGAGCTATTACTAATAGTGAAGTTAGAAGACAGATATTAGAAAGTATTGAAAAAGGTGAAAGTAAATATGAGGTTGGTGTTGTTAACAAATTAGCTGATGGTAAATCAGAATTACTGGCTGCACAAACATTTGTAAAAGATACAAACGGCAAAGAGTTAAAAACACAAGTTGCTATAAATGAGAATATAGCCACATACGATCCATTTCCTAAAAAAATAACAAAGGTTAATGAAATTTTAAAACCTATGTACGCCGGGTTTATAGCGCAATACCCTGAACAAAAAAATAAAAAAACACCTCTTAGCTTAACAAACTTTAAAAGGTATGTTGAAGAGTATAATGCTGAAAAAATTGTTATTCTTAATAATGATAATTTAGAATCTTTAAATGATTTAAAAGGGCCTAGTAATAGTGAGGGCTCTGATCTTGCTTTTATTAGCCTAAATAACAATATTTTAAAAATAGAGGCTAAAAGTAAAATGGCAGATCAAACTGGCGAAGTCAGTGTTAGATTCAAAAATAATGAAATTAGTCAAGGTAAAAACCCAATGGACCAAAGTAAATTTGCGGTTGTTAAAAAACATTTAGTTGATAGTGGGTTTGTTATAAAATTAAAAGAATATTTAGAAGTGGCTAAAGCCACGGTTACTAAAGATGGTGTAATAAGAGTTACAGAAGAGGGGCATAATAGAGCAAAAGCTAAAGGGCTGTTGCCAAATACAGAGATAAAATTTGATAATGTATCAAATATATTACAACATTATGATGGCACAGATATTTTATATCATGCCAAAGAAGACAAATTTCATGCTTTAAACAACACTGTAGACAATATTCCATTTTTACAAGGTAAATCTAAATACGAAATAAGATTAAAAAGAAGCGGCGGGAATGTTAATATAGTTATTGTTAATAGAATTACAAGCATTTCATCAAAGGGAGTAAAAGCTTCGACACATAA
>JGI24003J15210_10000996_pt1 | contig 12300 bp, 19 predicted proteins | sample LinPmetageLP28_FD_15210 | JGI IMG/M metagenome (IMG submission 15210)
TGACACATGCCCCACACACGAATGGGAATGCGTTGAAATCGAAGGCGATTACATGCGAGTAATTTTTCCGTTTGACGATCCAGAAGAGGACTAGTTATGACCGCAACTTACCGATGTTGGCCAGCTATAGATTTTAGCCTTGATATCCAAGCAGATTCTGAAGATGAAGCTTTAGCTAAAATGGAAAGCTTAATAGAAAAAACAATAAACAATCTTAATGCAGACTTATGCGACCTTGGGTTTTTAGAAGGTGGAGGAGTTTGTGAATCTTTCTGTACAGATAAACGAATTACGGGGGACGAATCATGAAAAAAATCTCAGACAAAGACTTTATCTCTGCAGTATATGAACTAGCTCTCGGCTATTACGACAAACCCACCAAATCCCGAGACAGTATCTTATACATGCTTTACAAACAAAAATACTTCCCGCAAACCAACATCAACATAAAACTAGATGCCGAGCAAACAGAACGACTTATGTTCATATGCCAATGGATACTAGATTACGACGAAAACCTCCCCAACCGGGATGGCAGTGTAACCAATGCTGTTGTAAACAACGCAGAAATACTATCCCGTCGTGTCAACAATTTAGCAACGGAGCGTAAATCATGAAAACTAAAGTAGTAAAAGTTACAGCAACCTCATATACGTTTTTAAAAGGATATGTGCTTGTTCCAGAAGACGCTACAGAACAAGAGCTTTATGAATCATTAATTCTTGACGACTGCAAAAGTATCACCATCGCAGAAGCTATGACCCCAGAACAAGAAGGCGATTGGGCATGGGAAAATGTTTCTGATGCAAATCCTTTAATAACTCCTGACATAAATTATGTTGAAGAAATATTAGAAGAGAGAGAAGAGAAAAAAGAAGAGGACGAATCATGAACCGTATGCCATGTAGAATAAGCGACGACCCATACAGCGACTACTCTGATTTTATAGAGCAGGAAGGCGTGTATAAACAGTACATTGAATCCAACCCAGATGACGAACGCGACGCGCAGTTAGACAGACAATTTATATTAAACACAAGTCTTGAACCATTGATTACTCCACATGTTGGAGACAAAATTATTGAGCGTTAATATTAGTCATGCTAATATTTAAAACATGTGACTTATAAGGAAATAGCTATGGATACATGGACAACACCAAGCGTATGGCGTGACTTACAAAAGAAGTACCCAGCTATGGCAATTGATGATCGCACTACTAAAATTAATACAAAAAGTACTGTTATCGAGCCTTCTAAAGATATGGTTAACAGCCCTAGTCACTACACAGCTGGGGATGGAAGCATTGAATGCATTGATGCAATTGAAGCTTCTATGACTGTAGAAGCCTTTCGCGGATATTGCAAAGGAGCAGCTTTAAAATATCTATGGCGATATGAAAGAAAGTCAAAATCATTAGAAGATTTAAAAAAAGCCCAATGGTATCAGAACCGTTTGATATCTACTTACGACTAATCTTGCCATACTCGAGGAACGAGCATGAACACCAAACAATTTCTTACTTTACAACGTGAGCACGATCTAGCAACACGTAACGACACTTTATCTCAAGAGCAATTAGAATATATCACTGTTGCTCTTAAATCTAAATTTCCTTCTCAATACAAAACTTTATAGACGAATTTAAAAATATTGCTCCAGAAGTTTATGCACTCCAACAGTGTGCAGAACATAAGGACATTTTTTAATGAATTTAATTACACTTGACTTTGAAACTTATTTTGACAGCCATGTAAGTTTAACAAAACTAACCACAATGGATTATGTTCGGCACGAAAAATTCAAAGTGTGGGGCGTTGGTATCAAGATAAATCATGATGCAACAGAGTGGTATGGCGAAGAAGATGTCGAAGACGCGTTACGCGATATTGATTGGGACAACACAACATTAATTGCACATAACACGCCATTCGACGGCTACATCTTAACAAGATATTACAAACTTATACCAAAATATTATGTTGATACAGCCGCAATTGCACGCGCATTGCATCCTGGTCAATCTGCTCGATTAAAAGATGTTGCCATACGTCTTTTCCCTAATGACGAGACAATGCGCAAAGGTGATGAACTTATCGATGCAAAAGGTATATATGATCTTCCACCTGACATTGAAGAAGCGCTCGGAGGGTACTGTATACAAGACGTTGATCTTACTTACGCTCTTTACCATCAAATGTTACAACAAATGCCGCAATCAGAAATGGACTTAATTGACCTTACATGTCGGATGTTTTGTGAACCTAATTTAATCGTAAACCGTGAGTCGCTAACAAAGTTTCGTGACGACACTATCGCAGCTAGTGAAGCTGCTATACAAGCGGCAAAGATCGATCGCAAAATTCTAAGTTCAAACAAACAGTTTGCAGAATATATACAAAATACATTAAAAATTGTGCCTCCAACTAAAACAAGTCCAACTACTTATAAAACAATTCCAGCACTTGGTAAAAACGATAAAGCTTTTACTCAAATGCAAAACATGTATCCAGAACATAAATTAATTTGGGACGCACGCAAAGCTGTTAAAAGTCGTATCAATGAAACACGCGCACAGCGCTTCCTAGATGCAACGCATGAGGATGGCACAATCAGTGTGCCACTTCGTTACTATGCTGCGCATACAGGGCGTTTTGGCGGTACAGAAAAAATTAACATGCAAAACATGCCGCGCAAATCCCCGTTACGCAAAGCACTTACTGCACCAAAAAATAAATTAGTTTTTGTTGCTGATTTATCTAATATCGAAGCGCGAATGCTTGCATGGCTTGCAGACGAACAAAGCTTATTAGAGCAATACAAAAACGGCGAAGATGTATACGCTAACCTCGCACAAGACATCTACAAACGTCCCATAAATAAAGATGATCATCCGCTTGAGCGTTTTGTAGGTAAGACTGCAGTTTTAGGTCTTGGCTACGGAATGGGCGCTGCTAAGTTTCAAACAACTTTAGAAGCTGGTGCTATGGGCCCACCCATAAAATTTTCAACACAAGAAGCAACTGACGTAGTTCATACATATAGAACTACTTATCCAGGAGTACCGCTTCTTTGGACTAAACTCGAAACAAAGCTGGCAAACACTATAAACCCAGCTTTTTATGAAGAGTGGCATGGATTAACTTTTGCAAATCAAAAGATACTCTTGCCAAATGGCTTATCTCTGCAATATAGAAACCTTCGTTATGAAGCAGGTAAGTTGACGTACGATAACCGTACTAAGGAAAGCACGTGGGGAGGGCGTATTACAGAGAACGTAATACAAGCTCTCTCTCGAATTATTGTTACTGATGCTATGCTTCGTATACAAAAAGACAAAGCACTTGATGCTAAAGTTGTCCTTACTGTACACGATGAGATAGTTTTAATTAGCAATGCTAATGATCCAGATGTTACAATGGAAAAACTCATTTCACACATGTGCACACCACCTTGTTGGGCTTTAAATATACCGCTCAACGCTGAAGGTGGTTATGACACAAGTTACAGTAAATAATTTATGTCTCGATTAGTTTTAACTCGAAAAATAAATGAAAAAGTTATTATACATAATGACAACGGCGTCTTGGCTGAAGTAAAAATTTCGAAAATAGATCGCAATCAAATTCGCTTAACATTTGAAGCTGATCACAATGTAAAAATCGACCGACAGGAAGTCTTCGAAAAGACGCTTTTTCTACAAAAATAAATATTAGTATTCCTAATACTATGATATATTTAAATCTCTGTAGGAGGAGCCATGCAACTAACATTTTTAGAAGCCGCCAATGGATTGCGGCTGAGCAAACGACACTGTGCTATAAATGGATTTACCCCTTATCCGCACGTAAAATCAGTAACATCTCATGAACACCAGGTACCTTTAGATAACGCCGGTCTTGCATTACTAGAAAAGCTTATCAACGACAATGGACAAAAAGGCCACTGTCTTTTAAAAGGTAAATTAAAACGATCTTTAGATAACGAATCGCGAGCCGGTAAAACAGATCGTATTGCGTACTCAAACTTATTAGTCCTTGACATAGACGGACTATCTATTGAAAACCATACAAATCCAAAATTTTTTACAGCAAAAGACATTACAACTCTTGCAAAAACTGTATTACGAGAGCTCCCTCCTGAAGTACAAGACACTAGCTTTATTGCTCAAGCATCAGCTAGTCTTGGTCTTAAAGGAGATAAAGTATCTCTCCACATATTCATGTTTTTAAAGCACGCTTTGCCTGCGAAAGCAGTTAAATTATGGCTACAAAATGCAAACTTTGAATCTTCTTTATTTTCATCTCAATTAGAATTATCTTCAAATGGACATTCTTTAAAATATCCATTAGATGTTAGCGTTGCTGATAATTCAAAACTAATCTTCATCGCTCCTCCTACCTTTGAAGACGAAACCCACGATCCGTTCAGTTCCTCGTCTGAGCGGGTCGTGCGCGTTTCAAATATTAATGAAACTTTAGATTTAGCTAAACTGATGGAAAACATCAGCCCTGAAGTTGTTTATCAAAAGAGCAACGAATACAAAAATAAATTACGTAACCAACGCGGGTTTAATGCAAAAAAAGAACGGCTAACTATAGCTACAGTAGATAATAAATCTGAAGAGATTTTGACAAATCCAGATCGTATGTCTATCAACATTACAGACGATACTAATCCACCATACATACGATGTAATGTTAATGGTGGAGACAGCAATGCCTATTACTTTAAAGTAAACGATCCCACTTATATGTATAACTTTAAAGGTGAACCTATATGGTCAATCGAACAAGCTGATCCAGACTTTTATAAATCTTTGTTTGACCATTACCAAGAAGAAATGGCTAAAGAAGGTAGAGCTAATTTTCCTGTTTCAATGCGTGATTATATTACTGACACATACTACAACGGTGTCTTTGATCCTAATCTAAATCAATTTACTCATGACTTTCCTTTACTGCCATGCGCATCATCTAGCATTGAAGGATTTATGAGATCACACGGGCGCAGCAAACCTGATTTTATCCCTGATGCTAAAGTTGTATTTGATCCCACATCAACAAGTGATGCTATTGATTTAACTCAAATCCCGTATCGCATAAACATGTTTAGCAAAACTAAATACATGTTGCAAACTGACTGGCGTGAACCGCTTGGTATGGGCGACTCACCGCGTATTGCTGAAGAATGTCCTCTTATATATAAATTGCTAACTCATATTCTTGGCGGACAAAACTTAGAAGTTGAACATTTTACTAATTGGTTAGCTTATATATTTCAAACTAAACGCAAAGCAATGACCGCATGGGTGCTACAGGGTGTGCCTGGCACAGGTAAAGGTATTTTTTATACAAAAGTCTTACGCCCTTTATTTGGTAACGAACACGTTCCAATGCGAGCTTTACAAAACATTGAAGAACAATTTAATTTATATATGAGACAAGCCTTATTCTTAGTAGTTGATGAGTTTCACATGGCATCAGCTAACTCTGGCACTATGAAAATAGCAGACAAACTCAAAAATGCCATTACAGAAAATACTATGACAATAAGAGCTATGCGCTCTAACCAAGTAGAAATGCCAAACTACACAAATTTTATATTTCTTACTAACCGGCCTGACGCAGTTAAGATAGAAGAAGGAGACAGACGTTATAATATTGCTCCACGACAAGAGCAAAAATTAGAACACGTTTATCCCGAAGTTATTGCAGGTATCGACGATATCAATAAAGAACTGTATACCTTTGCATCTATTCTACGCAGTTTTAAAATTAATAAACAACTTGTCCATACACCGATTGCAAACAATGCAAAAGCTCAAATGGCTCAAGTTACTATGTCAGTATTAGAAGAATTTTTTGCAGCTGTAAAACACGGCAACCTTGAATTTTTTATTGATATTTTAGATATTAGTTTAACTAACGTAATGCAAGGCCAAGAAATTACAACCGCACAACGCCTTGTAAAACAATGGGCCATAGAATCTCAATGGCCCCACTCAGTCATACCTATGGAACATTTAAGATTAGTGTATGGCGTGCTTACTGATAATCGACTATCTCAACGAGAATTTCAAAAGAAAGCTGAACGATGTGGTATCACACGCGAACGTAAACGCGAGCACAATGCATCTAGACAAGACAATCCGGTAAGAGGTGTAGTCACTCAATGGCGCACTAATCACCTTAGTATTGCAGAAATTGCAGACAAGTATTTTGACGACAAAGATTTAAAGCTGCTTGGTAATACTTAATACTATTAGCTATACTAATATATTAAGTAATTAGGATTCTACATGATAAAACTAACCCAAGACAAAACTCCGCAAAAAAATTTAATTGAATATGAAAAACCAGAGCAATTAGGAGACGTTCGCGCCTGGAGTTATTCTGCTCTAAAAGTTTATGAAGATTGTGCATATCGCACTTATATTAGTCGAGTCAAAGGTATTAAAGAACCTAGTAGTCCGGCAGCTGATCGAGGCACACAAATTCATAATTATGCAGAGAATTACGTCAACGGAACACTTGGAGAACTACCTACTGAATTAAAAAAATTTACTGACAATTTTGAAGAGCTTCGTCAGCTTTATAACGATGCCAAAGTAGAGTTAGAAGGTGAATGGGGATTTGACTTAAATTGGGCCCCTGTAGGTTGGATGCAAAAAGAAACTTGGGCACGAATAAAACTTGATGCTTTAGTTCATGAAGATGAAACCTCTGCAAGAGTTATTGACTATAAAACAGGTAAAAAATGGGGTAACGAAATACCTCATAGTCAACAAGGTTTATTGTATGCAATCGGTACGTTCTTTCGTTATCCAACATTACAATTTGTTCAAACAGAATTTTGGTATTTAGACCACGGCGAAACAACTAAAAAACCTTATACACGCGACCAAGCTATGTTGTTTGCGCCAGCGTTTCATAGACGCGCAATTAAAATGACAACTGAAACTACATTTGCTCCAACCCCTAGTAAAAGCGCCTGCCGCTGGTGCCCTCATCATAAAGGTGACGAACCAGAATGCCGTTGGGGTATTACTTAGCAAAATAAAATTCCCGATTGGAATCAAACTAATCCTCACGAAGAATGAAAAAGGAGATCGCAATGAAACTAAAACCACTACTTGATAAAGCGCTTATATATTTTGTAAGCGCTTTACTCATTTGCTTACTACTCATCTTAATAGCCCAAGCCATATCTCTTGCTTTCTATGTACTTATTTTCATGAGTGCAATAGGTGTGCTTGTCTATTTATATTTAAGGAAAAATAAATGCTTCAAACAGTAATTAAAATTTTTAACATTATTGAATTCACTCTGTTAATTGCAGCTATATTAGGAGTTACTTATGATTTTTGCCGGGCTACTTTCAGCACTAGGTTTGCTAGTTCTAATCTTTAAATTCGGAATACGACGTGTTATCGCATATGACATCCCTATCGATATTGCCATTACAGGCTTGCTTATGTATTTATTTGCTGGCACATACAGCGGCATGATTGCCGCTATGGTTGGCGGGCTAATTGTATCAATCACTTTATTTGCACTAAAGAAAACTATCTATCGAGAAGAACTTAAACTAGTTCGTATTTCTAAATTTCCATACCGCTCCATCCGCTGGCTAGAGGTAAAACCCTAATGGAATACGTCATCCCTATGTTTTTTATTGCGTTTGTTTTTATAACCGCTATCGACATGTTTTTTACATTGCGCGGAGACAAAAACAATGAGCGACTATAAAAGATTTTTATTCGGCCATGTAGAGGAACAAATTAATAATGTTTTATTACAAAAACAACGACAACGAGATTTACCAGTACAAACTAGTAACAGACCCACCGGAAGCTATGTATTGGTCAACGTACCGTCTAAAAAAATCTCACATCAAACTCCAGACTCCGTTAGATCGGACAACAACAGCACAAATCAAACAGGAAATATTTAATGATATTAACGAAACTGAACAAAACTAAATGGAATAAAAGTATTAGTTATGCTAATATTATAAACCCATCAATGAGTGATGATTATGTTAAAACCTTTTGAACATCAAGCAGTTACTACAGATCATATCTTAGCAAACGATTTTTGTTTAATTACGTCAGATCCAGGTACTGGCAAAACACGATCCGTACTTGATGCCCTCACTAAACGCGGATCACGAACCTTGGTTCTTGCACCTTTGTCTATCCTTGAAGCTTCATGGGGTGATGACATTGCAAAGTTTACTCCAGCTTTAACATACGCTGTTGCGTACGCTAAAAACCGTGAAAAAGCATTTGCTGGTTCAGAAAACATTGTCATTACAAACCACGACGCAGTGAAGTGGATTGTTAAAAATATGCATGTGCTCACCGATTTTGACACGCTTGTTATTGATGAATTTACTGCATTTAAGAACAAAGATAGCCAGCGTTCTAAAGCAGCATACAAAATTGCTGAAGCATTTTCTTACCGTATTGCTATGTCTGGCACACCAAATAGCAACACTATTCTAGATATCTGGCACCCTATGTTACTTGTTGATGACGGAGAACGTCTCGGTCGTCGCTTTTACAGTTTTAGATCTTCAGTTTGCACCTCAAGGTTCAATGGTTTTGCAAATACTTGGGTTGATAAAGATGATGCTGAACAACTTGTAGCCGCCGCACTAAGTGATGTAAACATTCGGTATGAATTAGAAGAATGTCTAACAATGCCTGAACAAACCATCAGCACTAAATACGTTACTTTGCCCTCAAAAATTATGACGCAATACAAACAACTTAGTGAAGACTCTGTTTTATACACAGGCACTGCAACTATTAACGCTATACACGCAGGCGCAAAAGTTAAAAAGTTATTGCAGTTATGTACAGGCGCAATCTATGACGAACAAGGTGTTGTTCAAAGCGTTCACCCTGACCGTTATGAGCTTGTAATGCAACTTGTACAAGAACGTAAAAACAGCCTTGTCGCTTTTAATTGGAAACATGAAAAACAACACATGACTGCACTAGCTGAAAAGCTAGGAATAAAATACTCCACTATAGATGGAGACACACCTGCTCACCGCCGCAAAGATATTGTTGACCGTATGCAAGCAGGGCACTTACAAGTTGTATTCTGTCACCCCCAATCAGCAGGTCATGGTTTAACTATGACCAAAGCCACTTCAGTTATCTGGGCGTCACCCACATACAACGCTGAACATTATCAACAATTTAATCGGCGTATTTATCGCGCTGGGCAAACACAACGTACCGAAGTTATTCATATTGCAGCACGTAACACTTGGGAAACCGAAGTGTACGAAAAGTTACAGAGCAAACTTAAACGCATGGAAGAACTACTTACTATTTTAAATAAACTTAAAACAGCTGCTTAAAGGAAAAACTATGAATATAAACGAGCTAATTGAACAACGTACAATTCTTAAAAAAGAACTTGATTTAGCCAATGCACATATTGCTAATTTAAAGCAAACAAAAGAGGAGTTGGATTATCAACTTCTTATCAAATTGGACGAGCAAGGTTTGTCACGTACCGCTAATGACAAAGCTAGCGTGTCCATTAACCAAGATACTGTAGCCAATGTTACAGACTGGGATGCATTTTATTCCCATGTCATGCAAACAGAAGACTTCAGTCTCTTACAAAAACGTGTTTCCTCAGTTGCGTACAAAGAACTTCTAAAGCTTGGCGAAGAAATTCCTGGTGTTCAACCGCGTGAAATACGTCGTATTAACTTTCGATCTTTATAAACATGAATCATGAAACGGAGACTATTATGTCCAAAGCAGTAGCAGAAAAAGTAACAACAGCATCACTTGTAGCTTCTAATGATAACTTACCCGCACATCTACAACTCGTAGAAAACGGAGTAGGGCGCGGCAACGAGAACGTAGGTGCTAACGTAGTTATACCGCGTATTAAATTATTACAAAAAATGTCTGACGAAGTAGATATTCATCACGCTAAATACGTTGAAGGTTGTCAACCTGGGCATTTTGTAAATACGCTTACAGGTTTTAATTACGGTTCTGAAATTTACGCAATCAGCCTTACATTTAACACAGAGTTTGTTGTTTGGCGACAACTTGACGCTGGTGGCGGATACGGTGGCGCATTCCCCTCAAGAGCCGCAGCCCAAGATCATGTAAATCAACAAGACAAGCCCGCTGATTACGACATTAACGAAACACATGCACATGTCCTTTTGCTCAAAGACCCTAATACCGGTGAGCTTGACCGTACACCGTGCATCATGGACTTCGCTTCGTCTAAGCTACGCGTGTCTAAGAATTGGAATTCTCAGATCGGTATGCAAGGTGGTGATCGTTTTGCAGGTTTATGGAAAGTTGCTGGCGTATCAACTGAAAACAAGATGGGTAAGGCGTTTATGAACCTTGACGTATCTTGGGTAGGTTGGGCTATGGAAGATGACTACAAAGCGGCAGAAGCCTTGTATGAACAACATAGCCATAGCTAGTTTTATTAGTAATACTAATGACTAAGTGACTTGTAATTGCTAGTCACTCCCTTTGCCAGCTTGATGCACTGGTAGTCGCAACGCATCATACAGGCCAAGGTTGTTAAGGACCTGAGTAAGCAAGACTGATCCACTTGTGGTCACAACGGATCACTTAACTTATGAATGAACACAGTTTTATAAAATCTGTTCATCGACGTCTTCCACCAGAAATATTTAAATGGAAGATACATGATACTTATACCGGGGGTGTACCTGACGTTATGTACGGTGGACCATCCGGTATTCTTTTTGCCGAATATAAATACGTCCCTAAGCTACCTGTCAAAGATACAACCTTAATTAAAACCACTTTAGCCCCGTTGCAAATAACATGGCTTGAACGTATGCACACATGTCAACAAAAAGCAGTCGTTATTATCGGCGTAGAAAACAAACACGCAATTATATTAGCAAAAAACTTTACAGCTAATATAACAAAAGAGTACTATACTGAACATAGAGTAACTATTCCTGAACTATGTTTATTCATTAATGAACAAATTAGTTAGCACTTATAGGAGATACAAAAGTGTCAAACAACAAAGCGGTTGAAAACTTCAAACGTATTTGGAATATACGTAAACGCGAAATGAATATCACTCAAGTAGAAGCAGCTGAGAAATTAAATTGGACCCAAGGTGCTTTTAGCCAATATCTTAACGCAATAACTGAAATGTCACCGCAAACTATAATTAAGCTTGCTAATTTTTTAGATGTTGATCCGATAGAAATTGATCCTGACATTGATAAATCTTTACCTGATGTTACAACATATCCTATTACCCATAACCTTTCGAATCCAAATATAAAAACAAACAAAACACTTACCTACCATAATGTTATTACTCTCCAGTTCATTACTGTAGATAAAGACATAGAGTTAGTAAAAGATAATGGTCTTAGTCCGCCAGCTAAATACCCTACTGGCGTACAAATTGGTTATATAGATATGTTTGATTCCCCATCTTATACACCTAAAATGACCACGAGCCCTAACTTCTATTTAATACAAAAAAAGAATAAGAAAGTGTTTGAAACCTGCGATCAAAAACACCTCCCTTCTGATGAAAAACTAATTAAAAAATTTCTAATTATTGAAGTTGTAATACACTAAAAACATATAATTACTGTCTACTAATTTACTTCAATTAATGTCATTTTAGCTATATACAACACTTCTTTATTCGATTATGATTAGATAATATTAGCAATGCTAATTACTTGATTGGTTATCAATCCCATTCGCATACGATCTACAAAGGACTACCCATCGATGCAATCTTTAGACACTTTACTTCACGAAAAATACGGTCCGTTCATGGATTTGACCGAACTATCTGAACTATTACGATTAAAAAAGACATCTGTATATCAACAGATTCATCAAGGTAAACTTGATATCCCTCATATAAAACATGGCAAAAAATACTTGTTTCCTAGCTCAGAAACAGCGGCTTATTTAACAGCTAAAATGCAGTAGAATTATTGAGGTAATGCATTAATAGCATTACTAATATTTACTCGTTTTTATTATAATGCCACCTGTCTAACAAGAGAGGTGTGTCATGGTTTTGTATGTAGTTGGTTTTATACTAGTAATGCTTGGAGCAATTGCTAAAGATGATTTATAACAACCTGCTAATACAGTTCTAATAAATCGCCCGGTTTCAATTGTGTGTATCGTTTTAACTGAGACCAATCATTGTGACCTGACACTGCTGCTACTTGTGGAATCGTCCATTTTTTTCCAAACAATAAACTTATAGCTTCGTGCCG